>Ga0222714_10000059_pt1 | contig 131018 bp, 126 predicted proteins | sample C33_3DmetaG_FD_165048 | JGI IMG/M metagenome (GOLD analysis project Ga0222714, IMG submission 165048) | Estuarine water microbial communities from San Francisco Bay, California, United States - C33_3D | ecosystem: Environmental > Aquatic > Marine > Unclassified | place: USA: California...
ACGAAAGGCCGGCTTGGAACTGCACGCGATTCATGGCCATCATCTGATCTCCGGGAGCGATGGCCATAGCCTCGGGCCGACGGCTCTCACCGGCTGCGACTGCGCTGAAGGTGCGTGCTAATCAGGTACGATCTTTGATCGGGCCAACGAGTTGGACGAGGTGGTAACGGCTATCAATGATCAGCTTCTTGAGGCGAGGAAGTCCTCTGCCTCGGTAAAGGAGCCGGCTGCCATCTACAGAGTCTGTCCGCGGCCTACGTTAGTTCGTAACCCAAGGGTAACTTGGCTACAGGCAGAAAAGCTGAGCGCATTTGATTCAGCCATTGGGCCGCCGCCCCAATTGGCCAGTGCCTGACCGAAGCATCGCGTCCAACACGCGAGTTCGAGTAGAGCTTGCGTGGGGCGTCGATCGGCAACCACCACTGTATAATTCCAGTTGTCTCGTACGTTATTCCTGCCAGTCAGCAGGCGAACGATGCCAGCGCGTATATAAACAGCAGGATCTGCAGGCGTTCAGCACTTCGTGTCAGGCTGCCCTAGATTCCCGTCTGGAGCGGTGTGACTTGAGATTCCGGAACGCCTATTTTTCTGGCACGTGGTGCACATTCAGGCCGCCGAACCACCGGGCGTTGGGCGCCGGCGGGGTCGGCGTATATACGATCAGCCACGGCTCACGTTCACGAGTGGCCGCTTTCCCGGAAACAAGCAAGCCCCCCCCCTTTTTTCCGTCGCATATCTTCACCCAAAAGGGGAAGAGGGACGCCGCCGCCCGAGGCGGCGATTGACTCAGAAAACATTGGGTCGACACGGCATCCCGACCATCAAATGCATGAAGAGGCTGCGCTACGCAGGCGAAAAAGCTGCCAGCAATCAACTCGTCCCGCGCATGCCGCTTCAGCAACTTTCTGTACTATTTTTTTGCGGATCCAGAGGGGATTCCCAAGGGATCCGCATGAATCTGGCGACGGCGAAATATTCGTCAGGGGTCCGCCGCTAGACTACGCTGCAGAATTTCCCAAAGGCGCTCGGCAGAAAAGCGCTCGGACACAAACTTTTGCGAAGCGTTTGAGACGCGGCGCCACTGCTCATCACTTTCCAGCATACCGAGGATTAACTCGGCCAATTGGGTGGGCTCTGTTGAGAAATGCATGAAGTCCCGGGCGTCGTCCAACCCCTGCATCCCAACGGGGGTCGTCACGCATGGCAGGCCGAAGCGCATGCTTTCGAGCACCTTTCCCTTCATGCCACCACCGAAACGCAGCGGTGCAACCGCAACCCGCGCGCTGGCGTAGTGCTCGGCCAATACATCGTCCGATACATACCCGGTGACGAGAATGCGATCGGTCGCCAACGCGACGACGTCCGCGTCCGGATTGGAGCCAACCAATGTGACGCGTGCTTCGGGCCGCTGTTCGTGCACAAGGGGTAGCACCTGGCTGCAGAACCACTGCGCCGCGTCGATGTTCGGCGGATGCGCGAAGCCAGCGACGAACAGGATGCCGTTTCGCCCTTGCGGCCCGGGCACTGAGGAAGCGGGAAGCAGATCGTAGGCGTACAGTGGCACCGTCTCCGCGACCGCGCTCTTCCCGTGACTCGCCAGCCAATTGCGCACGCGTGATGTCTCGTCGCTTGACGGGTAGAGAATCACGTCCGACTTCGTCCACATTGAATGCTCCATCTCGCGGAAGTTGGCGATCTCGGTCTCCAACTTGCTGCTTGGCGATAAGTGATATTGCTCCTGCATCCGCAGATGGTGAATGTCGTGGCCGTAATAGATCACGCGCGCCCTACTGTTGGCGCGAACGGCGTCGATGACCTCGACCCCGACATGCGGGCGATTAATGATCACGCCATCGATGTGACTCCCGTTGCGGGCCATCCAGGCCGAGAACCCATCCAGGTGTTCTGCCCCATACACGACCTCCACGCCAAGCTGCTGCAGCGGTGGCGCATAATTTTGATCGTAGTACAGGTTTAACGGCCAGAAAGTGACTTGGTGGCCGCGCTCGACCAGCAACTGCAGCACTTGTGCAGTCGCCCGCGAGCCGGCGTCTCGGTCCGGCTGCGGCACATAGTGATCCACGACAAGCACATGCGGCTTGCTGCGCGAGCGATCTCGCGCCAAGAAGACGGAGTTGCCATTCGGAAACTGCTCGGCCTGCAGCAATGGTAACCACCGATCTAGGAACTTCTCGCGATTGATCTTCTGGTAGGCCTTCACGCCGGACGATTCGTCGGTCCCACTTGAAACACCTTCGTGATGAACTACCACAGAGGCAGGCTGCATATAGACCTTAAGGCCATGCTGTCGGACACGGAAGGCCAGGTCGGTATCCTCGTAGTAGGCAGGCGCGTAATGTTCGTCAAACCCGCCCAAGACCTCGAAGAGTTCCTTGCGTAGCATGATGGAAGCCCCGGAAACATAGTCCGCTTCCTTCAGATAGCCATATTCCGGCTTGTCTGGAGCATCCAGGCGTCCGTAATTCCAAGCACTTCCGTCACTCCAGACGATACCGCCCGCCTCCTGCAGACGCCCATCGGGATACACAAGCTTGGAGCCGACGAGCCCTGCATCCCGATGCGCCTCGAAAACCGACACCAGCGCATCGAGCGAGCCAGGCGTGACCTCGGTATCGTTGTTAAGAAAGTAAACGTAGCTCCCGCGCGCCCTCCTGGCGAGCTCGTTGCTGGAGCGCAGAAACCCAAGATTTTTCGGGTTTTCGTAATAGCGCAGACCTCGAACATTAGAAAGACGTCCGATTTCCTTATCACCGGAGGCATCTTCCGCGACTAAGACTTCATAGCTCACTCCTGGCTGACAAGCCTGGACTGACTGCAGGCATGCCGCCGTGCAGGGAAGATTGCCGTAAGCAGGGATCAGAATGGAAACAAGGGGAGCATCAAATTCAGGAAAGCTGAGTCCGGAGACCGCGCCAGCGAGATCCGTCCTCACATCATCGAGATGGACCTGCAGTGGTTCTGGCTCTCTCGCGCGCCTGCCGATCCATCGGCCTACCACGCCGCGCAGCGGCGCGAGCACTGGAGAAGCGACAAGCGGGTGCGCCCTCATTGAGCTCGCCAGGCTTGACCAATCGCCGTTCACAAGCCGGCCCAAGGCCCTTAGTGGTTTGGTCACGCGCCAGGATCGCGAACGCACCAGCATTGAAATGTCGCTTTGCAGTCGGTCGACATCGGAATGCATCGCCGAGAGCTTATCGAGGAGTTCATCTCGCTCCTGCCTCAGGGCTTGGAGTTCGCGCTCCAGCGAGCGGGCCCAATCGGTCCTCTCAGACAGATCCCGCTCCAGCGAGCGGGCCCAATCGGTCCTCTCAGACAGATCCCGTTCCAGCGAGCGGGCCCAATCGGTCCTCTCAGACAGCTCCTGCTCCAGCGACCTCGCCCACGCCGTCCGCTCGGATACTTCGGCTCTAAGCCGCAGGATCTCGTCCCGTTTTGTCGCCAGTTCAATCTGCGTGTTCAACGCCGTATTGGCTTGGGAAACCGTGTGTTGCCGATATTCGATGAGGGGCCACGGCGCATGCACCGGCATCCAACCCAGGCCAATCATGCGCAGGAAAAGATCGTGATCCTCGGGGCCATCACCTACTCGGTAGCCACCAACCTGATCATACGCCGCGCGGCGGAACATCGAGGAGCCATGGATAAAGTTGCGCTCTTTGAGCGAAGCAATCTGCTCGGCTGTCGCTTCCGGAAACCGCCAGTGGTACACCTCCCAGCGCTCCAGTACGCTTTCGCCCATCTTGGCTGCCCCAACGCTTTCGGCGAGCAGCCTCGCACGGGGACCAAAAACCGACATATCTGTGTAAGCGACGCCAGCTTCTGGATGCGTGTCAAGCAATGCACGGCACTTCTCGACGTAGTCCGGCCGCATTCGGTTGTCGCCGCCTAGGAAAGCAACATAGTCACCGCTGCTGAGCCCTACTGCCTTGTTGAAGTTGGCCACGATCCCGAGGTTTTGCTCGTTATGCACCACCCGCACACGGTCCGCGTAGCGCTCGATAACCTCCATGGAGGCATCCGTCGAACAATCATCAATGACAATGATTTCCCAAGGCGGAGTCGTCTGCGCAAGCACTGACTCAATCGCTTCGGCAACGTATGCGCTGTAATTGAAGTTTGCGACGATTATCGAGACTCTCGACCCCCGAAGGTCGGTCTCAGCGAAGACGGTGAGCCTATTGAGCTGATAGCGGTCATCGTCATCGCCTGCTTCGCATGACAAGGCGCCCTGATAATGCTTTTTTACCAGCGCAACGACATCGTCGCCGTGATCACCGTGCGGATATGCGAACCAATCGAAATGCGGAGAGGGGAATTGGTTGCGTAGACGCTGGGGAACCAGAATCTCTTCTATGACCCTGCGCCCATCGAGATTCTTCAGACGCTGATGAGAACGCGTGTGCCATTGGATCCTCCCGCCTCCGCGCGCCATCTCAAGCAATTGGCCCTCTGAAGCAAACCGCGTGAGTGGCTCGCCGTGATCAAATGCATTGTCCCCACCGATATGGTCTCCGATCACGAACAGTTCGAAGGGATATCCCCACTTCTTCAGGATCGGAAAGGCGAACTCGTAGACATTCTCGTAAACGCCATCGAAGGTGATCACCACCTGATCGGCGTCGGCAGGATCGTAGTCGGAAAGGAGGACGACCTTGCGCGATCTCAGCGATGCCATCTGTCGATCGAATTGCTCGACGTCGATCCACCACTTCGTGAGAGCTTCCAGCGAGACCTTGTGGTAGAGCAGGATCATTTTCGATAGACCTCGAGCTGGTGCGTAAACTCCCGATAGGGATAAAGGTTCATGTCGAGCAACGTGTACGGGAACCTGGGCGCATTCCAGCTCCTGATGTGGCAAGACACCAGTGTCCCGCCACACTCAAGACGCGCATCGATGAGATTCCGGATGAGTGGAGCGCCCCTGCCGATGTACTGGTCGTACAACACACCAGTGATCACGATGAGGTCGAAAGTCCCCAACGACTCGTCCAACTGGAAGATAGAGGAATGCCTGAAACTAAACCGCTCGGGCTGTGATTCGTGCGTGCTCGCTTTCTCAGCCCAAGCGATCGCTGCTGCCGAAATGTCCACTCCCATAACCTGCTCCGCAGGCAAGGAGAAGGTAACAAAACCATTTCCGCAGCCGATGTCTAGGCAGCGCCTGAAGCGCGTCCGGGGGAGCGACGCGAGCAGCTCGACTCTGCGGCGCTGGTCGTCAACGTTGCGCTCGTAGCCCCATGGGTCGGCATCGCTATAGAATTCATCGAGTTCGTTCCCCGTCTGGATCGACATGAGCAGCCCCTCCTGTCAGCTCCGCGCAACGCGGATGGCCGGGTTAAAGATAGCCCAGGCGGTTTGACCCGGGCGGTCTGCAACCTGCACTTGGGCCGCCAGGTCAATCCAGTCGAAATAATGACTGGTCACCATCGAGCGATCTGCCGCGATCAGACACACCCCATATTCGCCGGCGCGGAGATAGTTCGTGAACTGAAAATCCAGATTGATGATATCCCCTGCCTCGAGCTTCTTTAAGGGGACGGCCTCGTACTCGGTGTTCGTTCCCAGTACATCAATCTGCAGACGGTCACGCAGGTACATGGCCACGACGATTTCATCAACCGCGAAATTCACCCGCAGGCGCGTACGCACCGTCACCGCCTGACCCCAGCGCACGCTTGCGGCCGGGTGCCCCTGCTCATCGTATACACCGGCGCCAACGAAGGCGCAGATCTCAGAGGCATGCCGGCGGAACGGCGCGACCCGGCGCGCGAATTCCTCCTCACTTGGAAGATCGTCAGATCCAACCCGAGCAACATTGTCGTTCGTGCTCGCTGCGCCAACATCACCAGCCATCCCCGCGTCCCGGTTGGCCTCCGAGAGGTATTGCTCGCACACCTCCTCGCTACCACCATTCGCACGCAGCTCGCCCTGTCTAAGATAGATCGCGCGCTGGCAAAGGTTTTTCACCGCCGTAATGTCGTGGGAAACGAAGAGCAACGTCCCTCCGTTTTCCACGAACTCGCCCAGACGGCGCATGCATTTCGCCTGGAAGGCGAAGTCACCGACCGAGAGCGCCTCATCGACAATCAGGATATCCGCATCAGCATGGGTTGCGACGGAAAAGGCGAGGCGCACTGCCATACCGCTTGAGTACGACTTCAGCGGCTGATCGATGAAGTCTCCGATATCGGCGAACGCCACGATATCGTCAAACCGATCACGCAATTGGGCGTCACTCATGCCGAGGACCGCGCCATTCAAATGGATGTTCTCCCGTCCGGTGAAATCAGGGTTGAACCCAGAACCCAACTCAAGAAGCGCTGCGACGCGTCCCTTGACCTCTACGCGTCCGGAGGTAGGCGCAAGGGTCCCGCAGAGCATCTGCAACAGAGTCGATTTTCCAGAACCATTGCGTCCCACGATCGCGACGGTTTCGCCTTGCCTGACCTCGAAACCGACATCACGCAGTGCCCAGAACTCTTTAAAGTAATTCCTGGACTTGCGGCGGAAGAGACGAGTCATCCGCGGAAGCACGAATTGCCATAGCCGATGACTGGGGCGGTCGTACAACTCAAAGCACTTTGACAGCGCCTTGGCCTGGATCACCACGTCAGAGCACATCTGCAAATCCCCTGCGCGTGCGCTGGAACCACCAGAACCCAATCCAAGCCACGACGACGCTGATGGAGAAATAGATGGCATATCCAGTCCAGTCAGGCTGCCGCCCCTCCATCAGCACGATGCGCATCTGCTCAATAATGAACGTCAAAGGATTCAGCTGGATCAATGGACGAAATCCGACCGGCATCGAGGAGATCGGGAAGAACACCGGCGCAAGGAAGAGCATGATGGTGGTAAGGATCGTGGTGAGCTGAGCGATGTCTCGTAAGAAAACGCCTAGCGATGCAAGCAACCATCCGATCCCGAGCGCCCACAGCAGCAATGGGGCGATCACGGCGGGAACAAACGCAACTGATGCATGGATCGAATTGCCGTTGGCGAGCATGGCCAACAACAAGACGCAGATGCTGACCGCCGCATGGAACAGGGCCGAACCGAGGACCACGCCGGGCAGCACCTCCAGCGGGAACACGACCTTCTTTACGAAATTCACATTGGACGTGATCAACCCTGGCGCGCGGTTCACACAATCAGCAAACAATGCGTGCACGATCAAACCGACAAATAGAACGATCGCAAAATCAGCGCGGCTTTCACTCGTCGTCACCCCCCACCGCGCCTTGAACACGACGCCAAATACGAAGGTGTAGACCGCAAGCATCACCAGAGGATTCAGGAACGACCAAGCAACGCCGACAATGGAGCCTTTATAGCGCCCCACGACATCTCTACGCGCCATCCTCGTGATCAGCGCACGGTGGCGCCAGAGGGTGAGAAACATATGAGACAGCGAGGCCGAGTGCGCCGCATTAGGATCTCTGTATGTCCCGCCCGCATCCGGTCGGGGCCGCCCTTCTTTGACTGAGCGCATCGGGGTCCTGCTCACCGCTTTATTGCATGACGAAGATCCGAGTGGAGGTCGTGCAGTGCCTCCACCCCCACGCTCAACCGCACCAATCCGTCGGTGATCCCGAGGCGCGCGCGGCGTTCGACGGGAATGGAGGCATGGGTCATCAGCGCCGGCACGTTGACCAGGCTCTCGACGCCACCGAGTGATTCGGCCAGGGTGAATAACTGGGTATTTTCGCAGAAGCGCTTGGCTGCCTCAGCGCCGCCCTTGAGTTCGAAGGAGATGATGCCGCCGAAGCCGGACATCTGCTTGGCCGCCAGATCGTGTTGCGGATGCGAAGGAAGGCCGGGATAGATCACCTTGGAGACCGCGTCGTGTGTATCCAGCCACTGCGCCAGCGCCAGGGCGTTGTCGCAATGGGCCTTCATACGTAGGTGCAGCGTCTTCAGGCCGCGCAGGGCCAGGAAGCTGTCGAACGGCCCCTGCACCGCGCCGGCAGAGTTCTGCAGGAACGCCAGCTGCTCGGCAAGTTCGGCGTTGTCGCCGACCACGGCCACGCCGCCGACCATGTCCGAGTGGCCGTTGAGGTACTTGGTGGCCGAATGCACCACGATGTCCGCGCCGAGGCTCAGCGGGCGCTGCAACATCGGCGAGGCGAAGGTGTTGTCCACCACCACCATCAGTCCATGGCGCTTGGCGATCTGTGCGATCGCGGCGATATCCACGATCTTGAGCATCGGATTGGTGGGCGTCTCGATCCACACCAGCTTGGTCTTTGGCGTGATCGCCGCCTCGAACGCCGCCGCGTCGGTCAGGTCGACGTAGCTGAAGGCCAGTCCCGCGCTGCGGGTGCGCACGCGCTCGAACAGCCGGAAGCTACCGCCATACAGGTCATCCATCGCGATGACGTGGTCGCCGCTGTCCAGCAGTTCTAGCACGGTGGCCGTAGCGGCCATGCCAGAGGCGAAGGCGAAACCCCGCAAGCCCCCTTCCAGCGCGGCCACGCAGCGCTCGTAGGCGAAGCGGGTCGGATTCTGGGTGCGGCTGTACTCGAATCCCGAGTGCTCGCCCGGGCTGGACTGGGCGTAGGTCGAGGTGGCGTAGATGGGCGGCATCACCGCCCCGGTACTGGGATCGGGAGACTGCCCGCCGTGGATGGCGAGCGTCGCCAAGGCCAGGCTGCTGTCGCCGTCCTGGCTCCCGCGGGTATGGTCGGACATGGGGGACTTCTCAAAGAGCGGTCGGAATTCTAACAGCGCCCTCACCGGCAGGTGAGCGCCAAGTACCTGAATTCAAAAATGAACGACGCATCTATTGCACCCGGCGTCGCAAGTAGTTCAGCAGGTCGATCCGGGTGATCAGGCCGAGGAACTGTTCGCCATTCATCACGATGGCCACCTGCCCCCGGTCGAACACCGGCAGCAGCGCCTCGATCGGCGATTTCACGTCCAGCCGTTCCAGCTTGCTGACCATCGCAGTGGCCACCGGATCGCTGAAGCGCGCCTCGTCGCCGTAGACATGCAGCAGCACGTCGGATTCGTCGATGATGCCGACCAGCGTTTCGCCCTCCATTACCGGCAACTGCGACACGTCGTAGAGCTTCATGCGCTGGTAGGCGGTGGTCAGCAGGTCGGTCGGGGCCACCACCACGGTGTCCTTCTGGCTGTACGGACGCAGGATCAGGTCGCGCAGGTCGCCGTGCTGGGGGCGTTCGATGAAGCCGTTGTCCAGCATCCAGTAGTCGTTGTACATCTTGGACAGGTACTTGTTGCCGGTGTCGCAGACGAACACCAGCACCTTCTTGGGCGTGGTCTGCTCGCGGCAGTAGCGCAGCGCGGCGGCCAGTAGCGTGCCGGTCGAGGACCCGCCCAAGATGCCTTCCTTGGCCAGCAGCTCGCGGGCGGTCAGGAAGCTCTCCTTGTCCGGGATCGCGTAGGCCTTCTTGACCCGGGTGAAGTCGGAGATGTCCGGCAGGAAATCCTCGCCGATGCCCTCCACCAGCCAGCTGCCGGATTTCTCGCTCAGCGTGCCTTCGTTGATGTATTGGGTGAGGATCGAGCCGACCGGGTCGGCCAACACCAGCTCGGTCTGCGGCGAGGCCTTGGCGAAAGCGCGCGACAGGCCGGTCATGGTGCCCGAGCTGCCACAACCGAAGACGATCGCGTCCAACTGCCCGCCCATCTGCTCCAGGATCTCCGGGCCGGTGCCGAACTCGTGCGCGGCCGGGTTGTCCGGGTTGCCGAACTGGTTGATGAAGTAGGCGCCAGGGGTCTCGCGCGCGATGCGCGCAGCCAGGTCCTGGTAGTACTCCGGATGCCCCTTGGCCACATCCGAGCGGGTCAGTACGACCTCGGCGCCCATCGCCTTGAGGTTGAAGATCTTTTCCCGGCTCATCTTGTCCGGGACCACCAGGATCAGGTGATAGCCCTTCTGCTGGGCCACCAGCGCCAGCCCCAGGCCGGTGTTCCCGGCGGTGCCCTCGACCAGGGTCGCGCCGGGCTTGAGGTCACCACGGGCTTCGGCGGCGCTGATCATGGACAGGCCGATCCGATCCTTGATCGAGCCGCCGGGGTTGGCGCTCTCCAGTTTCAGATAGAGCTCGCAGGGGCCGGCATCCAGATGCTGGGCCTTGATGATGGGGGTGTGTCCGATCAGCTCGAGGACCGAGGAATGGATCGTCATGCGCTGGACAGGCTCGCGGTTGGAAACGTGGGGCATTATCGCACCGCCCCGCCTTGGCACTGTTCAGGCCAATGAACAGGACGGTCCCCCAAATGAAAGCGGCGACCCAAGGGCCGCCGCGGTCAGGGGAATTGCGCGGGTGCCGGCGTCCGACGAGGAAGTCACCGACACCCGCGACTGCGAATGGGCGTCAGTGGGGCGCGGCGTCGTATTTACGCTGCAGACGTTGCTTGGCGAGCAGCTTTTCGCGCTTCATCTGGCCCAGGGTGCCATCATCGATGGCCAGCACGCCGAGCTCGGCGTCGGTCACCTTCTTGTCGAGCTTGCGATGGCGCTGGTAGAGCTGCTTGAACTCGGGATCGGACTTGATCAATGCCTCGATTTCGGACTGGGGTTGACCTTCGAACATGGGAGTCTCCTTCAGCTGAAATGCAAACGCCCCGGCCGGTCTGCGGCACAGGGCGTGGCGTGGGGGAGCACCGGATCGCTGGACCGACGCCCCGTCAGGGCGTCTGCGGTGAACTGCTCGGGTTGGGGCATCGGCGTCATCGGCTCGGCGTCTCCGTTCTGCCCAGACGATCCTGACGACCCGCCTGGGCATACGACCCTACTCCTGCCCAACGAGGTCGACAAGGTTTTGCGCAGACAACATTCAGCCAATCCGACGAGCCGCCAATGCAGTGCCGCGCAAAGCGCGATGACCGCCCCAAAAATCACATAAATGACTGATTTTTAACGAAAATCAAAGCGTCACCGTAATCACGGCCGCGCGCGCCTTGCTCCCGCTCCCCTTGTTGCCGCCATCGCTGACCTGGGCCTTGGACACCCCCGCCTTCAGCAGGGCACTGCGCAGCGCCGCCGAGCGACGAGCGCCCGGCGTCTGCTTGTCGCCGTAGCCGTCGACTCGGGCCTTGGCGCCCTTGGTCGCATCCATATAGGCGGCCAGCGCCTTGACCGCGGACCTGCCGGCCGCCGATAGCTCCGACTTGCCGCTGACAAAGACATCGGCGGGCAAGGTGAAGGCTTCACTGCCATCGTCGGCGAAAGTGGACTTGGGCAGCTTCTCGCCGGACATCAGCTCGGCTTCCTGGCGGGCTAGGGCCGCGTCCTTCTTGCGGGCTGCGGTGAGCTTGGCCTGTTGAGCCCCGGTCGCGTCGGTCAACGCCTGGTCGGCCTCGGCGGCTGCCTCCGCGTCGGCCTGCTGGCGCAGACGCTCGGCCTCTTCGGCCTGGATCTGCTGCTGAACGCGCAGGCGCTCGGCCTCCTGGCGGGCACGTGCGGTCTCGCGGCGGCTGGCCTCGAGCAGCAGGCTGTTGCGAGTCTGGTCGAGATCGGCGATCTGCTGGGAGGTGCGCCCGGTCTGTGCTGCCAGTTCGGCGATCTCGACGCGGCGCTGGGCAACGTACAGCGCACTATCGCGCTCGCTACGGGACGCATCGGCATAACGCTGGATCGCCTGAACCGCCTGCAGGCGTTCATAGGCGCCCTGCTCACGCAGGTCCGGATTGGCGTCCAGCGCGCTCAGCCGCGCATTGAGCTGGGCGATCACCTCATCATCAGCGGCCAGGGCGACGCCCGTGCAACACAGCAACAGGGCGAGCATCAGGAGACGGGACAGGATCACGGCGTGCCCTCCGGGGTGGTGACAGGCAGGGCGGGAAGGGCGTCAGCGGGCGGCAGCGGCGCCGGCGGTGGTGGCGGCTCCGGGGTGGCCAGCGCCCTGCGGAGCCGGTCGACCTCGGCCTGCTCCTGGGCCAGCTTGGCTTGCGTGGTTGCCTGTTCACTGCGCGCCCGGGCCAGATCCGCGTCGGCCTGGGCCGCCATTGCCAGCCCCGGCCCTTCGCGGCGACCTTTGCGCGTATCCCCCAACGCTTGAGCTTGGGAGACCTTCTGTCGTGCCGACTGGATCAGATCCGGGGCGTACTGGTCGGCATCGGCCTGGGTGGCACGCTGGACAGCGGCCTGCGCAGCGGCGATCTCGGCCTGTTGCGCGGTGGCCGGTGCGGCGAACGAAAAGGCAAGGACGAGCGCACACAGCGCTCCAGGAATTTGTGCGAAGCTACGAATCATGAGGGTACGCGGCGTTCATGGGGAATCCGCGGCCATTGTCGTCAAGCCCGCGTCGAACATGCAACGCGTGGAAGCATCCGCCAGCAGGGGTTTTCACCATGGACATCGGCTATTTCCTCAAGCTGATGACGGAAAAGAACGCGTCGGACATGTTCCTGACCACCGGCGCGCCCGTCTACATCAAGATCGAAGGCAAGCTCTACCCGCTGGGCAATACCGGCCTGCCGCCGGGCATGGTCAAGAAGATCGCCTACTCGCTGATGGACGAAGGCCAGGTGCCGCAGTTCGAGCGCGACCTGGAGCTGAACATGGCCGTGGCCCTGGCCGACGCCGGCCGCTTCCGCGTCAACGTGTTCAAGCAGCGCGGCGAGGTCGGCATGGTGATCCGCGCCATCCGCAGCAAGATCCCCTCCATCGAGGAATTGCAGCTGCCTGAGGTGCTCAAGGACATCATCATGACCCCGCGCGGCCTGGTCCTGCTGGTCGGTTCGACCGGTTCGGGCAAGTCGACCTCGCTGGCCTCGATGATCGACTACCGCAACTCCAGCACCACCGGACACATCCTCACCATCGAGGACCCGATCGAATACCTGCACCGGCACAAGCAGTCCATCGTCAATCAGCGTGAGGTAGGCCTGGATACCCACGCCTTTCACAACGCGCTGAAGAACGCCATGCGCGAGGCGCCGGACGTGATCCTGATCGGCGAGATCCTGGATGCGACCACGATGGAGGCGGCCATCGCCTTTGCCGAGACCGGCCATCTGTGCCTGGCCACGCTGCACTCCAACAACGCCGACCAGACCATCGAGCGCATCCTCAATTTCTTCCCGGAAACCGCCCACAAGAACGTCCTGATGAACCTGGCGCTGAACCTGCGCGCCGTGGTGTCCCAGCGCCTGGTGCGCGGCGTGGACGGTCGGCGTTTGCCGGCGGCCGAAGTGCTGATCAACACCCCGGTGATTCGCGACCTGCTGCGCCGCGGCCAGATCCACGAGATCAAGCAGGCCATGGAAGAGTCCCTGGAAGACGGCATGGAGTCCTTCGACCAGTGCCTGTTCCGCATGGTCAAGGAAGGCAAGATCGCCCAGGACGAGGCGCTGCGCGCGGCGGACTCCCGCGATGGACTGGCGCTGAAGTTCCGCCTCTCCGAAGGCGCTGCCGGCGAGCATGATCCCTATGCCGACCTCTACGAGCAGAGCGGCACCTCATCGATCACCCACGGCTTCAGCTGAGACGTCCGTGGGAGCCGCCATGGCGGCGATGGGACCTTACTGGGGAAAGCCCCATCGCCGCCATGGCGGCTCCCACAGGAGGAGAGACCTCTCTCAAACCTCCAGCGGCGCCAGCCCTGGCGCGTCGGGCTGACACTCGGGACTGGCGTGCTGGAAGGCCGGCAATGCCAGGCAAGCCTGCTCGATCCGGCTCAGGGTCGGGAACGGGGTCATGTCCACACCGAAGCGTCGTGCGTTATAGACCTGCGGGACCAGGCAGCAATCGGCCATCCCCGGCGCCTCGCCATGGCAATAGGTCCCCGTGACCAGGTCATCGGCCAGCAGGGCCTCCATCGCCTGGAAGCCCTCGACGATCCAGTGGCGCACCCAGGCATCGCGCTCGACCGGCGGCACCCGCCATTCGTGCTCGAAGTAACGCAGCACCCGCAGATTGCCCAGCGGGTGCACATCGGCGGCCACCAACTGGGAAAGGCTGCGCACGCGGGCGCGATCGCGCGCGGCGGCCGGCAGCAGGGGCCGTTCCGGCCAGCTTTCGTCCAGGTATTCCAGGATCGCCAGCGACTGGCGCAGCACGCGCCCGCCATGCAGTAGGGTTGGCACCATGTGCTGGGGGTTCAGGCGCACATAGTCCGGGTGATGCTGCTGCCCGCCATCGCGCACCAGATGCACCGGCAGCAGCTCGTACGCCAGGCCCTTGAGGTTCAGGCCGATCCGCACGCGGTAGGCCGCGCTGGAACGCCAGTAGGAATGCAGCCGCAACCGCTCGGACATGCGTCAAGACACCTTCAACGGAAACAAGCGGTACCACCTGCGGCACCGGGCGCACATTGTGGAACCTGCTCCGACTAGGGCAAGGGCTGGCGTTCGATTCGCTGCTCGATCGCACCAAAAATGGGACTTCCGTCGCTTGCCCGCATCTCGATGCGCACCGTGTCGCCGAACTTGAGGAAGGGCGTCGCGGGCTTGCCGTCGCGCAGGGTCTCCACCGTGCGCTGCTCGGCCAGGCAGGACGCGCCCTTGCCCGTGTCGTGGTTGGCGATCGTCCCGGAACCAACCAGCGTCCCGGCCACTAGCGGACGGGTGCGTGCCGCATGGGCGATGAGCTGGGCGAAGTCGAACTGCATGTCGACACCGGCCTCCGGCTCACCAAACCAGTCACCGTTGATCTGGGTCAGCATCGGCAGGTGCAGCTTGTTGCCCTGCCAGGCCTGGCCCAATTCGTCGGGGGTGACCAGGACCGGCGAGAGCGCCGAGCGCGGCTTGGACTGCAGGAAGCCGAAGCCCTTGGCCAGCTCGCCGGGGATCAGGTGGCGCAGCGAAACATCGTTGACCAGGCCGATCAACTGGATGTGGTCGGCCGCCTGCGCCGCGTCGACCGCCATGGGGACGTCGTCGGTCACCACGAGTACTTCTGCTTCCAGGTCGATGCCGTAGTCCTCGCTGACCACGCGGATCGGTTCGCGCGGGCCCAGGAAGCCCGCACTGGTCGCCTGGTACATCAGCGGATCCGTATAAAAACTCTCTGGCACCTGTGCGCCGCGGGCCTGGCGCACGCGCTCGACATGCGGCAGGTAGGCGCTGCCGTCCACGAATTCATAGGCGCGCGGCAGCGGCGCGGCCAGTGCCGCCATCTCCAGATCGAACGCACCGTCGGCCTGATCCGCATTGAGCGACTCGGACAGCGCGTTCAGGCGAGGCGCCAGATTGGACCAGTCCTCCAGTGCGCGCTGCAGGGTGGGCGCGATGCCGGTGGCGCGCACCGCGCGGCTCAGGTCGCGCGAGACCACGATCAGCGTGCCATCGCGGCCGCCTTCCTTCAGGGAACCCAGTTTCATCGATGTCCTCCGCGCCCCTCCGGCGCAATCGTTTCGATTGTAACGACTGCGCGCCCGACCGGAAGACCACGCCGTCGACGCCCAGTCAGACCGGCGCGAACCGCCTCAGTCCTCGCCCTGGAATGCGCCGGCGCGGTAGGTCAGCACGAGGGTATCGCGATGCCCCCCCTGCTCCAGCGGCTGGATCGGGGTGGACTCATGGATCACCCGGGCATCATCGAGCAACAGCGCCGACCAAGGCTGCTCCAGGGTGAAGCGCTGACCCTGCGTGCCCTGCGCCTCGAACACGCGGGTCTCGCCGCCCTTGATGCCCACCCGATCCACCAGCAGCACCACCACGAAATCGACGCCGTCGCGATGGGCACCCTCCGGCGTGGGCCGGCCGATGCCATCTGCCGTATCGATCCGGAACTGGTGCGCCTCCACGAACCAGCGCGGCTGATCACGCATGCTGGAAAAGAGCCGACCGAAGCCCTCGATCAAGCCGGGCCACGCCGCCTGCGCCAGGGTCTCGGCGGTGACCGGTTCGAACCAGCGGTGCATCCCGCCGTGCAAGGCGTTGTAGTCCTCCGACTGCCAGTGCGCCCGCGGCGGCGCCTGCAAGAGCCGGTCACCCTCTTGCACGAAACAGGCATGGCGTCGCCGCCGATAGCGCCCGCCGTCGCGCAGATAGGTGTCCACGGCTAGGTCATTCCAGCCAGGCGCCAGGGCATCGAAGGCATCGGAGGGACAGCCGGCGATCGCCGAGACCGCCGCGCGGTCGAGCACCGCGTAGCCATCCAGGCGCATGCGATCGACCACGTCCGCGGCCGGCGTGAGGGGGGGAAGCGGGGAAACACGCATGACAGGCTGTCTCGAGATGATGCGCGCGGCGTGGCCGCGGCGGGACAGCCACCGATTCTACAACCTGACCAGGCCAGACCCTGTTCCACCCTTGCAACAGGAGCGGACACGCCGTGAACGCGAGCGCGGCCGTTTGGAGGGGCCAAGAAAAAACCCGCCACGAGGGCGGGTTTTCTTGAAGATGGCAGCCCCGGAAGGATTCGAACCTCCGAATGCCTGAGTCAGAGTCAGGTGCCTTACCGCTTGGCGACGGGGCTGTGGAACAACCAGGCGGCCATTGTAACGCCGCCCGGCGTAAAGCAGAAGATGATCAGCGCTTGGAGAACTGGGTCGCGCGACGGGCCTTATGCAGACCGACCTTCTTGCGCTCGACTTCGCGCGCGTCACGGGTCATGAAGCCCGCCTTGCGCAGCTCGATCTTCAGGGTTTCGTCGTACTCGACCAGCGCGCGGGCGATGCCCAGGCGGATGGCGCCGGCCTGGCCGGTGGTACCACCGCCAGCGGCGGTCACGAAGATGTCGAAGCTTTCGGTGTTGTTGGTCAGCTCCAGCGGCTGGCGCACGATCATGCGCGCGGTCTCACGGCCGAAGAACTCGTCCAGCGGACGGTCGTTGACGGTGATCTTGCCCGAGCCCTTGCGCAGGAACACGCGGGCGGTGGAGGACTTGCGACGGCCGGTGCCGTAGTTCTGAGTGATAGCCATGATTAGATGTCCAGGACCTGCGGCTGCTGAGCGGCGTGCGGATGGGCGGAACCAGCGTAGACCTTCAGCTTGCGGTACATGGCCCGGCCCAGCGGGCCCTTCGGCAGCATGCCCTTGACGGCGGTCTCGATCACGCGTTCCGGGTGACGCTCCAGCGCCTGCTGCAGGGTCTCGGTCTTCAGGTTACCGATGTAACCGGTGAAGCGGTGATACTTCTTGTCGGTGAGCTTCTTGCCGGTCACGGCAATCTTCTCGGCGTTGATGACGACCAGGTAGTCGCCGGTATCAACGTGGGGGGTGTAGACCGGCTTGTGCTTGCCGCGCAGACGGCGGGCCAGCTCGGTGGACAAACGACCCAGGGTCTTGCCCGAGGCGTCGACGAGATACCAGTCGCGCTGGACGGTCTCGGACTTGGCGGTGAAGGTGCTCATGAAAGAAGCTCTTTGTGTTTGGTCGGGCGGATTGCGCGCAGGCCTTGACCCGTGCGGAACTTTGCCACGCGTTGTGAAGGGTGAAACCGAAGGCGCGGAATCTTACGCGCCCTCGCCCGGCTTTGCAACCGCCGGCCAGCGCGCCCGGCCGGCACGGCGATCGCGACTTGGCAGCGCTCCCGTGCAGGGCGAACATGGCCGCATCCGCCGCTGCGCGGCGCCACCTCCCTGCCCCCGACATGACCGCCGCCATCCGCCTGCATAGCCGCCTTGACCTGCTTCTGGCCGAGGCCCAGCACGCCCTGGAAACCACGCTCGGCAATCCGCCGGCCCAGCGCCCCTACCCGGCCAGCGCCACGCCCGATGTCGCCTTGGACAAGATCGAGCGCCGCCACGCCGCCGGCTTGATGCGCATCAACCACGTCGGTGAGGTCTGTGCCCAGGCGCTCTATTCCGGCCAGGCCGCCGTCGCCCGCGATGCACAGACCCGCGAACAACTGCGCGAGGCCTCCCAGGAGGAAACCGACCACCTGGCCTGGTGCGCCCGGCGGCTGCGCGAGCTGGACAGCCGCCCCAGCCTGTTCAACCCGCTGTGGTACGGCGGCAGTTATGCGATCGGTGTCGCGGCCGGGCTGCGCGGCGACGGCTGGAATCTGGGCTTTGTGGTCGAAACCGAACGCCAGGTCGAAGCCCACCTGGAGGAACACCTGGAGTCCCTGCCGCCCGCGGACCTGCGCAGCCGCGCCATTCTGCGGGTGATGAAGGAGGACGAGGCGCGCCATGCAGACCATGCCGAGCATGCCGGAGCGCGCGTCCTGCCCTTCCCGATCCCGGGCGTGATGCGACTGGCCTCGCGGGCGATGAAGACTGTGGCGTACCGGCTCTAGGCGGGTGCCGCCGGGCGCCAAACGCTCCCCGCCCTCGTCCGGGCACAGCCATTGCTTTTGAGGGAAGAGCTGGCAGCCAACCTGCCTGGTTGCCCCCGCAGGCAACGAAGCACAATTCCGTGGGAGCCGCCATCGCGGCGAGGGGCTTGACCGGTAAGGCCTCATCGCCGCCGTGGCGGCTCCCGCTCAGCGCTCTGCCTCACAGGCCCGGTTACCCCACCAGCTTCAGTCCGATCACGCCGGCCACGATCAAGCCGATGCACGCCAGCCGCGCCGGCGAGGCCGGCTCGGAAAACAGGAGCACGCCGACCACGGCCACACCGGTGGCGCCGATGCCGGTCCACACCGCATAGGCCGTCCCGACCGGGATCCCCTTCATCGCCTGGGTCATCAGCCACAGGCTGGCGCCGGCCGCGGCCATCGTGCCCACGCTCGGCCATAGCCGGGTGAAGCCTTCGGTGTACTTCAGCCCGATGGCGAAGCAGATTTCGAGCAGGCCTGCGGCCAGCAGATAAGCCCATGCCATTCTCTTCTCCTTGCAGCGTGCATCACTGCGCCCCAACCGCGCCGGAGCGAAAAAAAGCGAAACGGCCCGGGCGCGAACCCGGACCGTCGTCGGTCATCCAGCAGCGCGGACCTGTCGGGCCGCGGGCGGGTCGTCCCGCCTCAGATCCAAGGATCATCGGGCTGCGCCATGCAACCTGCGCGTCCCGCTGACCTTTACTCGGCCAGGTTGCGGCCGTGGAACAGCTCCTCGATCTCCCGCTTGAGCAGGCTCTCGATCTTCATGCGCTCCTTGAAGGACAGGTTGCGCGCCTTTTCCTCGAACAGATACTGATCCAGGTCGAAGTCGGTCAGGTGCATCTTGGTGTGGAAGATGTTTTCCTGATAGACATTGACGTCGATCATCTCGTAGCGGGACTTGATGTTCTTGGCCATGAAGTCCTGGATCGAGTTGATCTTGTGATCGATGTAGTGCTTCTTGCCCTTGATGTCGCGGGTGAAGCCACGGACACGGTAGTCCATGATCACGATGTCCGACTCGAAGGACTCGATCAGGTAATTGAGCGCCTTCAGCGGCGAAATGACGCCACAGGTGGCCACATCGATGTCCGCGCGGAAGGTCGCGATGCCCGCCTGGGGATGCGTTTCGGGATAGGTATGGACGGTGATGTGGCTCTTGTCCATGTGCGCGACCACCGCGTCGGAGATCACCTTGTTGCCGGCCTGCTTCTTGTCAATCACCGGCTCTTCGGAGATCAGGATCGTCACCGACGCACCCTGGGGGTCGTAGTCCTGACGCGCGACATTGAGGATATTGGCGCCAATGATCTCGGCCACATCCGTCAGGATCTGGGTCAGGCGATCGGCGTTGTATTCCTCGTCGATGTACTCGATGTACCGCTGGCGCTCGTCTTCGGAGACGGCGTAGCACACGTCATAGATGTTGAAGCTCAGCGCCTTGGTGAGGTTGTTGAAGCCCTGCAGCCTCAGGCGCGGCAGTGGTTTGACCACGGCGGTGGACCTTCGCAGATGAAAAGGGTGAAGCGGAGAATTATGCGGCAATTGACCTGACCATGAAATGACACCGCGACGCACATTGCCGCCGCCGACCCATTCAGACTAAGCTCGGTCCTGTTCGTTTTACTTCATGAGCTGCCATGAAAGCAGGTCTGCCCCCGAGCTTGACCCGATCCCCGGCCAGTGCGCTGATCCCGGACCTGACGACCATCGAGTCGTTCCTGTCCAACAGCCATCGCCGCCGCTACCCCGCCCGCGCCGATGTTTTCCGACCAGGCGACCCGGCCGGAACCCTGTATTACGTGGTCAGCGGCTCGGTGAGCATCCTGGCCGAGGAAGATGACGATCGCGAGCTGGTGCTGGGTTATTTCGGTCCCGGCGAGTTCGTGGGCGAGATGGGGCTGTTCATCGAATCTGACCGCCGCGAGGTCGTCCTGCGCACCCGGACCCAGTGCGAACTGGCTGAAATCAGCTATGAACGCCTGCACCAGCTGTTCGGCGGGGCCCTGGCCTCTGACTCGGCCAAGCTGCTGTTCGCCATCGGCACCCAGCTCTCGCGGCGCCTGCTGGATACCAGCCGCAAGGCCAGTCGTCTGGCGTTCCTGGATGTGACCGACCGCATCATTCGCACCCTGCACGACCTGGCCCACGAGCCGGAAGCCATGAGCCATCCGCAGGGCACCCAGTTGCGGGTCTCGCGCCAGGAGCTGGCGCGCCTGGTCGGGTGCTCGCGCGAGATGGCCGGACGCGTCCTGAAGAAGCTTCAGGCCGATGGCCTGCTGCACGCGCGCGGCAAGACGGTCGTGCTGTACGGAACACGCTAAGACGTTTCCGACGACTTCGTCACAAAATGGCCGGGATTCCCCCGGCCATTTTTTTGTCTGATTCTACTGACGCCTTCCATGACCGACGTCTTCCTGCCCGTTTCCGGGCGCATCCCGTGGGGACTTGCATACAAGTGCGTTGAGAAAGCCGATCAGGTGTGTGACCGGCATCCACCTGCGCGCTTTCAGGTCACTGGACTGCCAGCTCGGCTGGTGCATCCCCAATTCAAGATGGGCGTTCCGGCGGGCAACAGGCGGCGGAACGTCTCGACCTTGTCGGCCTTGGGGTTGACCACGACCGGCCGCGCGGCGGCCAGCAGCAGCGGCAGGTCCGCACTGCTGTCGCTATAGGCCACGGCGACCTGCCCATAACCCTGCTCGCGCAGCATCCGCATCTTTTCTTCGTGGTGGCAGTGTCGGCGGGCGATGACCGCACCGAACTTCGCCCCGACCACGGTGCCGATCACCGGCACGTCCTGGTGGGCGACGAAGGACAGGATCGCCCGGGCCAGTTCCGGCGGAGCGCCGGTGGCCACCACGACGCGATCCCCGGCCGCGCGGTGGGCCGTGAAGATCTCCAGCGCCGCGTCCAGCAGGCGGCCCTCCATCTGCGGCCGGTTGCGCTCGACATAACGATCGATCAGGTCGTCCAGGTCCCGGCGCCGGCGCAGGCCGACCGTGGCGATCCAGACATACCCGGAAATCCCACGCCGGCGTGTCGGTAGGCAGGCCACCATCGGCCCCAGGAGTGGCGTGACCAGCAAGGCGGCCGCTGTGCGCAGCCAGCTGCGCCGGATCAGCCAGGCGAACAGGTGGCTGCCCGAATCGCCGTCGTAGAGGGTGTGGTCGAAATCGAACACCACCACCGGCGCATCCGCGGCCGGCGTGGGATACGGGCCGGGCACGGTCATGCGAAGAACAGCTCCCGCAGGGCCTCGCCAGGCTCCGCCGCGCGCATGAAGGTCTCGCCGACCAGGAAGCCGTGCACGCCTTGACCGCGCATCAAGGCCACGTCCGCCGGGGTCGCGATGCCGCTCTCGGTCACCAACACGCGGTCGCGCGGCACCGCGTCCTTCATCTCCAGCGTGGTCTGCAGCGAGGTCTGGAAGGTGCGCAGGTTGCGGTTGTTGATGCCCAGCAGCGGCGCCGGCACCTGCAGCGCGCGCTCCAGTTCGTCGATGTCATGCACCTCGACCAGCACGTCCATGCCCAGCTGCATGGCCAGATCGGCCAGGCCGACCAGTTGCACATCGTCCAGCGCCGCCACGATGAGCAGGATGCAGTCGGCGCCCAGGGCGCGTGCCTCATAGACCTGGTAGGGGTCGATGGTGAAGTCCTTGCGCAGCACCGGCAGCGTGCAGGCCTCGCGCGCCTGTTGCAGGTAGGCGTCTGCGCCCTGGAAGAAGTCCACGTCGGTGAGCACCGACAGACACGACGCGCCGCCGAACTCGTAGCTCACCGCGATCTCGGCCGGATGGAAGTCCGGGCGGATGACGCCCTTGGATGGGCTGGCCTTCTTCACTTCGGCGATCACGGCGGCATCGCCGGCGGCGATGCTCCGGCGCAGCGCATCGGCGAAGCCGCGCACGGGCGAGGCGCCGGCCGCACGGGCAATCAGCTCGGCCAGCGGAGCAGCCGCACTGCGCGCGGCGATTTCCTCGCGCTTGCGGGCCAGGATGGTGTCGAGGATGTCGCTCATGGGTTCCGGGGCACTCTGGCGCCAACGCAGGGCCCGCATTGTCGCATTGTCACGCGCAGCGGCGCTGCCCTAGCCGGCATCGCCGCCGTAGGCGCGCTCGACGCGCGCCACCCGCACCTGGAAATGGGTGTACCAATCGCGCCGACCGGTCGCGCGCACCGCGGCATGTTCGGCATGCGCGCGCCACGCGGCGATGGCCGCCTCACTGTCCCAATAGGAAACCGTGATCCCGAAACCATCGGCGTCGCGGGCGGATTCAACCCCAAGGAACCCCACCTGCTGATGGGCGAGCGCGACCATCTGCTCGGCCGCCTCGCTGTAGCTCGCCGCATCGCCGTCGCTGCGGCGCGAGGAGAACATCACCGCCCAGTACGGCGGAGGCGGCAAGGCTGCGAACGCGGCATCATTCACGGCAACACGCGGGTGAAATCGACGTACTGGCGCAGCTTGGCCGCCGCGCGCCCGTCGGCGATGGCCGCGCGCGCCGCGTCGATCCCGGCGGCGATCGAGTCGCTCACGCCCGCCACGTACAGGGCCGCGCCGGCGTTGTAGGCCACGATGTCCAATGCGGGGCCAGGCTCACCGGCCAGCACGGCGTGCAGGATGGCGATGGACTGTTCCGGGCCGTCGACCTTGAGGTTGCGACTGGCCGACATGGCGATGCCGAAATCCTCCGGATGCAGCTCGTACTCGCGCACCTGGCCATCGCGCAGCTCGCCGACCAGGGTGCCCGCCCCCAGCGAGAGCTCATCCATGCCGTCGCGCCCCCACACCACCAACGCGCGCTCGGCGCCCAGTTCCTGCAGCACGCGCGCCTGGATGCCGACCAGGTCCGGATGGAACACGCCCATCAGGATGTTCGGCGAACCGGCAGGATTGGTCAGCGGCCCGAGAATGTTGAAGATGGTGCGCACGCCCATCTCCCGCCGCACGGGCGCCACGACCTTTATCGCCGGGTGATGGATGGGCGCGAACATGAAGCCGATGCCCGTCGCCTCGATGGCGGCGGCCACCTGCGCTGGCTGCAGTTCGATCTTCGCTCCCAGTGCCTCGAGCGCATCGGCGCTGCCGGACTTGGACGACACACTGCGATTGCCGTGCTTGGCCACCTTCGCGCCCGCCGCCGCGGCCACGAACATCGAACAGGTCGAGATGTTGAAGGTGTGCGAGCCATCGCCGCCGGTGCCGACGATGTCGACCATGTGGGTGCGGTCGGCCACTTCCACCGTGCGCGAGAACTCGCGCATCACCGCGGCGGCACCAGCGATCTCGCCGATGGTCTCCTTCTTGACGCGCAGACCAGTGAGGATGGCCGCGGTCATCATCGGCGAGATCTCGCCGCGCATGACCTGGCGCATCAGGTCGACCATCTCGTCGTGAAAGATCTCACGATGCTCGATGGTGCGCTGCAGGGCTTCCTGCGCAGTGATGGTCATCTTCAGCGCTCCAGGAAGTTCTTCAGCAGCGCATGGCCATGCTGGGTGAGGATGGACTCCGGATGGAACTGCACGCCCTCCACTGGAAACGCGCGATGGCGCAGGCCCATGATCTCTTCGACCGAACCATCGTCATTCTCGGTCCAGGCGGTGACTTCCAGGGCCTCGGGCAGCCGCGCCTTGTCCACCACCAGTGAGTGGTAGCGCGTGGCCTCGTAATGATCCGGCAAACCGGCAAATACGCCCCGGCCTTCGTGGCGGATCGGCGAGACCTTGCCGTGCATGATGCGACCGGCACGAATCACCTCGCCGCCATAGGCCTGGCCGATGCTTTGATGACCCAGACACACCCCCAGGATGGGAGTGGTCGGCCCCAGCTGCTCGATCACCTTGAGCGATACGCCGGCCTCGTTGGGCGTGCATGGACCAGGCGAAATCACGATGCGCTGCGGTGCCAGCTTCGCGATCTCCTCCACGCTGAGCGCGTCGTTGCGCACCACCTCGACCTCGGCACCCAGCGCCTGCAGGTACTGCACGAGGTTGTAGGTGAAGCTGTCGTAGTTGTCGATCATCAGTAACATATTTATCACCCAAATTAATAAGCGAGCCATCGCCTTTCCGCGGGCCATTCGAACTTGCAATTTTCACGATTGAGCAGACTTCGAACTGCGCGAAACATGCAACGCCAGACCTCAGTTGGACGCAGAAGGGACAGGCAGACCAGCCTTCACTAAATCCCCCTTATGCAGCTCCAGAATCCGATCACCCATGTACTCTGCAAATCCAAGGGAAAGATGGTGCTGATCGTAAAATGCAGGCTCTCCATATGCCCATGTCGCACATGTCGCCAACTCTGAATTGACGCAAAATAATTCATACTTGCTGATGTAGATATAGTCGAGCGATCTGACCTGAGGAATCGGCGAAACGGCACGCTCGTCGGGCTTAAAGTAATTTTCGAAATTTGGATCTCGACACGCGTCGTACGTGTGATATCTATTGTAAAGGGTTGCACACTCCGTCGGCGTCTGCAGATAAGACCCGATCGCAATGATTTTTATCTTGGGATTCTTGCGCTTCATCACCTCAAGGACGCGCCAGAGGTCTCTAGAAACCTCATCGAATCCCATATGCGCGTTATAGACCACGACATTTATTGTTTCCATGAAACCAGTGTCGTTCAGAGTCGCAAAACGTTTGTCGCAGTCAAGCGCCGTCGTGGGAGAGGAAAAATTGGCGCCATCGATCACGATCGCACAATCGTTGACCGTCCCGAATGTGATCAAATTCACCCGCCGGTCCTCTCCATAGAGAGCGTTGAACGCATTGAACGCATCCGGTTCGTGTGAGTTTCCGAAGAAGAGAACTTGGGACGGCCTCTTCAGATGACAGCGACCCCTGTCTTCCAGGACACGGACGTTACAGGCGGCGCCCAATCGGGAGAACCTGCGCCGCTTCCCTGCCTCGATCTCCGCAGCGCTCAACGGGCGAAAGGCCAGGTGATCCTGCTGTTGCCCCCTTACGCCTCCCATCCCAAATACTCCAGGAGTGAAGTATTTATATCGCCACACCATTCCGTTCGAGTGGACAACCATCGCGCCTAGCGCACAGGTCGCCAAGCTTGCCGAAACAACCAGGGCGACACGATTTCGCCGCCTCTGCTGTGCCGACTGGTAACGAAACGGCACTTCCACCGCGTAGTGCAACAGAACCGCAACCACCAGAGAAAGCACCACCATCCATGCGAACTTCGTGCTCCAGCTCGACGTAGGCAGGGACTGCTCAACGCCTACGACGATTGGCCAATGCGCGAGGTAAAGCGAATAGCTTGTTCTGCCGATCCAGGTTGAAACAGGATTAGCGAGCAGCACTCGACCGGCAGATGATCGAACGCCAAGAATGACCAGAAGCGCCCCCACGCAGGGCAACAACCCCTTTACGTAAGGGAAGACGTCCCCCTCCTTGAGTGAGGCGATTGAGAACAAGATCATCCCAAGACCGGCCAGCACCGCCAGCTCGTGAACCCAACGGGATGAAGGCATCCGCCGGGAGATGAAGCATCCCAGGGCACCAATGGCGAACTCAAAGACACGGTAGTGCGGCAAGAAGAACAGATCGGACTTATAACCGAGTGCGCCGCCGCTTACCGCAGCATGGTTAGCCAAGAAGCTGAGCCCAAGTACGAGGAGGACACAGGGAACCAGCCTTTTCCGACCAAATGCGCGACAGCACAAATAGATGAAGGCCGGCCAAAAAAGATAAAACTGCTCCTCCACGCTGAGTGACCACGTGTGAAGCAGGGGCTTGGTCTTGGAAGCCGCATCGAAGTAGCCGCTCTCTGACCAAAAGAGGAGATTTGACAAGGATGCCGCAGAAGCAGCAAGCGACTTTCCATAGGCAACCAGATCCCCAGGGGTGAGGCTCACGACCGCCCAAAGCGTGCACATTGCAAGGACTGCGAGCAGGGCAGGAAGGATCCTGAGGCTGCGTCGTATATAGAAGTTCTTGAAATCGAATCTTCCCGTCCGAGCGATTTCGTCAATGATGATGCCACTGATTAGATAGCCGCTTATCACAAAAAACACGTCCACGCCGACATATCCGCCTCCGAGGCCCGGAACCCCGAAGTGGAACAACAGGACGGCAACGACAGCCAGGCACCGAAGCCCGTCTATGTGCGGCATGTAAAAACGGGCGCGGACGCTCATCAGACCCCTCGGTTAAACAGTAAAAATAACAATGAAATCTGCGTCACACCCTTGAGATGGATGCTCGCCATCACGACGCAAATTGCATTCAAATAATCCCAATACAGGCAAATCCACATCCCCGCCCATGCACGCGTCGCACGGATGTTTTAGATCATCAGCATTTCAGCAGCATCGCGGGATACTCATTGCGCGATCAGGAAGATCGCATAGACGTTTTCAGAGAAGGCGATGCTGCCGGTCTCTAAGGCTTCGCCGTCAACCCGGGCAGCAACGTCGGGCATTGGCGCCGGCGGGGCGGGCGGCGCTCGCGGTACAGAGGTCCTGGCCTGCGGCCAGGTCCCGGCCTGGATGCCGTAGCTGAAAGCCGGCGCGACATCGGAGATGGTGTAAAGGCCGGCCAGCTTGACGCCGTAGGCGTCGGCCAGGCCTTCGGCTGTTTCGCGCGATTGCCTGGCGGCCTCGCCTTTCAGCGTCCTGCGAAGGCCGACTTCGTCGCTGTAGCCCGGCGTAATGCCGGACAGTTGCAGCGACTCGCTGGTCTTGAGCTCGGCCAGAAACGCACGCGTGTCGGCCAGCGTCTTGAAGGTCGCCCCCAAACGGCGTGTCACCTCGCTGCCCTTGAACACTTGGCGCCCATCGACGTATTCGATTTTTGGCTGGATCGTCAGCGTCGCCGCATCGATCGATTCGGGCAGCACGTGATGCCTGTGGAAAGCGGCCAACACGATCTTCGCATCGGCCTGCACCTGCGAGCGTGCGAGCTCGGGTGAAACATCGACGCGCTGCAGCGTCACCAGCACACCGAAACGATCCGGCTTTACCTCGCGGTGCGCCTCGCCCTTGACCAACAGGTGCGGCTGCGAGGGCAGGCTGTTGACCTGCGCCGTGGCGACGACGGGAAGGAACAGCGACATCATGATCAGCCAACGCTTCATCTCAACGCTCCCTGTTGAAGGATCGATCGGAAAATCCGCAGACATCCGTACGCATGGCTATCGCACCAGACCGGCAACCGCGTGGATCAGTGCGTCCACCGATTCAGGGCGTGTCGCCCAGGAGGTGACGAAGCGGATCCCGGCATGGGTGTCGCTGTAGGGCGCCCAGTGTTCGAAGGAGGTCATGTGCGCCAGCGCTTCGATGTGCGCGTGCGCAAACACCGGGAAGATCTGGTTGCTGGGCGAATCGATCAGCATCGGCACGCCGGCGGCTTTGAGCCCGGACTGCAAACGTTGGGCCATCGCATTGGCGTGCGCGCCGAGTTCGACGAACAGCGCGCCCTCGAACAGCGCCTCGAACTGACAGCCCACGACCATGCCCTTGGCCAGCATCGCGCCGCGCTGCTTGATCAGGTAGCGCAGGTCGGCCTGCAGGGTGGGCTCGACCACCACCAACGCCTCGCCCAGCAGCGCACCATTTTTGGTGCCTCCGATGTAGAAGGCGTGGGTGAGCGCGGCGATGTCGACCAGGCTGAGGCCGTCGCCTGCGGCGGCCAGGGCGCTACCCAGGCGCGCGCCGTCGAGGAAGAACAGCAGACCGTGCGCATCGCACAGCGCGCGCAGCGCCTGCAATTCGGCCCTGGTGTACAGCGTACCCAGCTCGGTGGTGTTGGACACGTACACCAGGCGTGGCTTGACCATGTGCTCGCTGGTGTTCTCGCGCAGCAACGCACGCACGCCATCGGGCGTGAGCTTGCCATCCACGTGCGGGGCGACCAGCACCTTGTGGCCAGTGGCCTCGATCGCACCGGTCTCGTGCGTGGCCACGTGGCCGGTGTTCACCGCGATCACCGCCTCGTGCGGGCGCAGGAACGCGGAGATCGCCAGCAGGTTGGTCTGTGTGCCGCCGGCGAGGAAATGCACCTTCGCCTGTGGCTGGCCACAACGCGCGACGATCAACTCGGCCGCGCGCAGACTGTGGCGATCCAGGCCATAGCCGATGTTCTGCTCGCCACTGGCCCGCGCGAGCGCCTCCAGCAGGCGCGGATGCGCGCCCTCGCTGTAGTCGTTGCGGAACGAAGCCAGCTGGGCCGTGCCGTTGCCGTCCATCACAGCCCCTTGGCCGCCTGGGCGACGGCGCGGAACAGGGCGCGGCCCTTGTTCATGGTCTCCTTCCACTCCAGGTCCGGATCGGAGTCGTAGACCACCCCGCCGCCGGCCTGCACGTACAGGTGGCCGTCCTGGATGACGGCGGTGCGGATGGCGATGGCGGTGTCGGCGTCGCCATGCCAACCGATGTAGCCGACCGCGCCGGAATACACGTTGCGCTTGACCGGTTCGAGTTCGGCGATGACTTCCAGCGCACGGATCTTCGGCGCGCCGCTGACGGTGCCGGCCGGGAAGGTCGCGCGCAGCACGTCGGCGTAGCTCAGGCCCTGTTTCAACTTACCGGTGACTTCGCTGACGATGTGCATGACGTGGCTGTAGCGCTCGATCACGAACTGCTCGCCCACTTCCACCGTGCCGGGCTCGGCCACGCGGCCGACATCGTTGCGGCCCAGGTCGATCAGCATGACGTGCTCGGCGCGCTCCTTCGGATCGGCCAGCAGCTCGGCTTCCATGGCTGCGTCTTCTTCGGGGGTGTGGCCGCGCCGACGCGTGCCCGCGATCGGCCGCACGGTGACGGTGTCGCCCTGCAGGCGCGCCAGGATTTCCGGCGAGGAGCCGACCACCTGGGTGCCGCCGACATCGATGAAGTACATGTACGGCGAGGGGTTGAGCGCGCGCAGCGCGCGGTAGACGTCGACCGGGCGCGCGCGGAACGGCACGCGCAGGCGCTGGCTGGGCACGACCTGGAAGATGTCGCCGGCGCGCACGTATTCCTGCGCGGTGCGCACCACGGCGTGGTACTCCTCACGGGTGAAGGAGGAGCGGAAATCGCCCTCGTCGATCGCGTCTGACAGCTGCGCCTGCGGATAGCCCGCGCCGGCCTGGCGCAGGCGATGGGCCAGTTCGTCCAGACGGCGGTTGGCCTTTGCCCAGGCCTGCGGCTGGGCGGGATCGGCGTGCACGATCAGGTACAGCCGGCCCTTGAGGTTGTCGAACACCGCCAGCTCTTCGGAGAGCATCAGCAGGATCTCGGGAGTGTTCAGTTCGTCCGGCTTGTCCACCGCCAGGCGCGGCTCGATGTAGCCGATGCATTCGAAGCCGAACCAGCCCACCAGCCCGCCGGTGAAGCCCGGCAGGCCTTCGAGTCTGGGCACCGAATGGGCGGCGCGCAGCGCCTCGACCTCGGCCAGCGGATCGGCGACCTGCCGCGATTCGACCACCTCGCCGTAGTCGCGCGTCTCCAGCGTGTGGCCGCGCACCGCGTACACGCGCCGCGCCGGCAGGCCGATGATGGAGTAGCGGCCGAAGCGCTCGCCGCCTTCGACCGATTCGAACAAATAGGTATAGGGGCCGTCGGCGAGCTTCAGGTAGACCGAAAGCGGCGTGTCCAGGTCGGACAGCACTTCACGGACAACGGGGACGCGGGTATGGCCTTCAGCAGCGTGCTGCTGGAACTGCTCTGCGGTGATCAAGACGGCTTTCCTTCCAGGACTCGGTGGCGGGGCGGACGACGGCAACAGGCCACCATCGCCACGCGCGGCGAGCGGAAAGGGAGGAACGCTTGGTCGTCACGGCGGGCACGGGCGGTACTGTACCGCAATGCGGCAATCGTGCAATCAGGCCCGGGCATGACGCTGGGCGAGGCGCCATCGGGCCATGCGCGGTCCGCCGAAAACTGGCCCGCGCACAGGCGCCGCGCGACCGCTCAGGCAGCCCGTCGCAAGACGCGCTGGCTGCAACTGAAGTCGTTTGGGGCGTGTCGCGCGGGCTTCAGCCCAACAGCGGACAGCTGCCCGGCAGATGCAGGCGCAGGCGGCCCGGCACGCAATCGATGCGAAAGTGGCGCGAGGTTTCCGGCTCACCATCCAGGTTGAGGGTGATCGGCCGTTCGGCGTCGATCTCCACCCAGGCCAGCCGTCGGCGCACGGCCACCTGTTCCAGCGCAGCGCGCTTGCCGCCGGTGATCAGTGTGCCCAGCGTGGCGGCGAACGTGCCGCTCAATTCGGGAATGAGCGTCAGGTCCAGCAGACCGTCATCGATCAGCGCGTCCGGACATAAGTCCTGTCCGCCGCCTGCCTGGCGGCCGTTGCCCAATCCCAGCGCGATGAAGTCGCCTTCCCAGGCGAAGTCGGGACCGCTGAAGCGCGCATGCAGCGGTTCGATCCTGCCCAGGCGAGCCAGCCCGGTGACCACATAGGCCAGCCCCCCGAGCACCCGCTTCATGGCCTCGTCGGTTTCCACCGTGACCTGGGTCCCGAAGCCGCCGGTGGCCACGTTGGCACACCAGTGCGGATCGCCGTCGGCGGTGACCCGAAGCAGGTCGATGGCCCGCGCCCGGCTGGACTGGACCAGCGCCAGGGCGGCCATCGGTTCAAGCGGCAGCTCGGCAGCGGTGGCGAAATCATTGGCCGTGCCCAACGGCAACAGGGCCAGGCTGGGCAGCGCATCGGCAGCCTTGGCGTGATGGGCCAGGGTGGCGGCCACCTCGCTGAGCGTGCCGTCGCCGCCGCCGGCGATCACCGTGTCCACGCCATCTGCGAGGGCTTCGGCGACATAGCGCTCGGCGTCGCCGGACTCCCAGGTAACCCGCACATCGACCCGCACGCCACGCGCCCGCAGGGCGGCGACCGCGCTGCGCACCTCGTCGTTCCCCGCGGACTTGCCGTTGAGGATCAGACACCAGCGGGTTGGCGACATGGAGAAGGCGCAGCAGCGGACAGAGCGCGCAGGCTAGCAGCCGGCCGGCGCGCGCGTTGTCATGCTCCCGTCAGAAATCCCACGCAACATCGAAGGCCATAGCAGGGATGACGGGCGGAGGCAGGATCAGCCTCCAGTTCTTCCGGGGCCGCGTCGGGGCAACTCGACGCGGTTCTTTTTTTAGAAACGCCAGCCGACGCCTCAACTCCGTCGAGCCGGCTCAGGGCCGCAGGAACTTCAGGTCCGAGGGTGCGACCACATCGACGGTCTGGAGCATCTTGCCGAGCTGGCCACTCGCCGGGTCGCGTGCGATCACCACGATGCGGTCGTCGCCCTGTGCGGCGACCAGCAGGAATCGGCCACTGGGATCGATGGAAAATTCGCGTGGCTGGCGACCCTCGGTGGCGCGACGCTGGACCAGCGACAGGCCACCATCCGCCCCCACCGCGAACACGGCGATGTGGTTGTCGGTTCCGCGATTGACCACATACAGGAACTTCCCATCGGCCGACAGGTGGATCGCGCCGGCGCCGTTGTCGCCCTGGAAGCCTGCGGGAAACAGGTCCAGCGTCGTGCGCAGGGTCAGCGCGCCGTCGGCGTCAACGTCCAGCACCGCCACCTGCCCGGCCATCTCCAGGGTCAGGTAGGCGTGGCGGCCGCTGGCGTCGAACACCAGGTGGCGTGGCCCGCTGCCCGGCGGCAACGCCAGGAACGGCACCTTGGCCGCCTGCAGCGGACGCTCGGCGCTGGCCTGCGGTGCGTAGCGGTAGACGTAGAGACGGTCGCCCCCCAGGTCGGCGACGTAGGCGGTCTTGCCATCGGGGGCGAAGTTCACCGAATGGATATGCGACGACAGCTGGCGGTCGGTGTCGACCTTGCTGGCCTGGTAGCTGGACAGCTGGGTCACCGGCAGCAGTTTGCCGCTGGCATCGACTGGCAGCACCGCCAGGGTGCCGCCGGGATCGGCGCCGACCGAATAGTTGGCCACCAGCAGATAGCGCCCGTCGGGGGTAAGCGTGGCGTGGGTGGGATGATCACCCAGCGTCGAGACCTGATTGACGACCTGCAGGCGATGCGTGCCACCCAGGGTCAGCGCGGTCGCGCGGCCGATGGGGTCGTGCGCGCCCGGGCCGTTTTCGTCCACCACGTAGACATGGGACTGGTCCGGGGCGACCACCACCCAGGACGGGTTGTCCAGGCGCAGCGCCTGCCAGGGCGTGGCCGACAGCCTGCCGCTGGCCGTGTCGAACTTATAGGCATACAGGCCGGGCGCATCGCCCTGGGTGTAGGAGCCGACCAGCAGGTCGACCGAAGCCGCTTGGGCGGCCAGTGGCGCGACGGCCATGGCCAGCGCGGCCAGTTTGAACAACGGGGACATCGGACCTCCCAATCAAGAAACGGCGCACACGCCGGGACACGCGGCCTCAGCCGCGCGCAAAATCTGCCAGCGTCTGGCCGTCCATCCGGTAGACGGTCCAGGCGTCCATCGGCCGCGCGCCGGCGGCGCGATAGAAGTCGATCGCTGGCTGGTTCCAGTCCAGCACCGACCACTCGAAGCGGCCGCAGCCCTTGTCCACCGCCAGCCCGGCCAGGTGGCGCAGCAGGGCCAGCCCGGCGCCCTGCCCGCGCGCCTCGGGGCGCACGAACAGGTCTTCCAGGTACAGGCCGTTGCGGCCCAGCCAGGTCGAGTAGTTGAAGAAGTACACCGCAAAGCCGACCGCCACGCCGTCCTGCTCGCAGATCACGCAGTGCGCGGTGGCGCCGTCATCGAACAGCGTGCGCGCCAGGTCGGCTTCGCTGGCCTTGACCGCGTCGGGTTCGCGCTCGTATTCGGCCAGCGCCTTGACCAGTTCGAAGATCAGCGGCACGTCGCCACGCGTGGCGGCACGGATCTGCAGACTCATCGGGCCGACTCCACGGCCGCGCGCATCTGCGCGATGACCTGGCTGTAGTCGGCCGCGCCGAAAATGGCCGAGCCGGCGACGAAGGTGTCAGCGCCGGCGGCGGCGATCTGGCCGATGTTGTCGGCCTTCACTCCGCCGTCGATCTCCAGGCGGATGTCGCGGCCGGAAGCGTCGATGCGCTCGCGCACCGCACGCAGCTTGTCCAGGGCCGAAGGAATGAAGGCCTGCCCGCCGAAGCCTGGGTTGACCGACATCAGCAGCACCAGGTCGACCTCGTCCAGGACCCAGTCCAGCACGTCCAGCGACGTCCCCGGGTTGAGCACCACGCCGGCGGTGCAGCCGTGCGACTTGATCAGCTGGATCGTGCGGTGCACATGGCGGCTGGCCTCAGGATGGAAGCTGATGTTGCTGGCCCCGGCCTTGGCGAAATCCGGCACCAGGCGATCCACCGGCTCGACCATCAGGTGCACGTCGATCGGCGCGGTCACGCCGTACTTGCGCAGCGCTTCGCACACCATCGGCCCGATGGTCAGGTTGGGGACGTAGTGGTTGTCCATCACGTCGAAATGGACCCAGTCGGCGCCAGCGGCCAGCACGGCGTCGACTTCCGCGCCCAGGCGGGCGAAGTCGGCCGACAGGATGGAAGGAGCGATGATGCAGTTGGACATGGGATTTCCGGAACGAAGAGAAAGGGGTCAGGCCGCGCGCTTGCGGCGCTGGGCCTTGATGCGGTCGTAGGCGGCGTTGAGCTCGCGCGCCCGCGCCTCGGCCCGGGCCTTGGCCTCGGGCGCGGCGTTGTGCATGCGGTCCGGATGGACCTGGCGGATCAGGCGGCGGTAGGCCTGGTCCACCTCGGCATCGGAGGCATCCTGGGTCAGGTCGAAGGCCCGGTAGGGGTTGTGCGGCTTCATCTTGAACCAGCCCCGGTCGAAGGCATGGCCCAGCAGCAGCCCGGCCAGCGCACCGAACACCGGCGTCGGCCGGAACAGCAACGCGCCGACGATGCCGCCCAGCAGTTTTCCGTACCAGCGGGTCATGGGGCCTGGGGGTGCGCAGAAGGGGGTGGGTCGCGCAGTTTACGGCACCTTGGGCCGGCTTCCCCTCAAGCACGCGCAGGCGCGTACACTACGCGGCCCGCCGCCGCCAGACCGGCGTGCCGGTGTGCCATGCGGACGGGGCCTTGTCGCGTTGAAAGCGCCACCCCAGGAGTGCCGTGTGCCCACCACGCTGTTGCAAGCCGATCTACCCGGTCTGACCCTTCGCCACCGCGGCAAGGTCCGCGACGTCTTCGAGATCCCGCGCGAGCGCCTGCCCGCCGACGCCCCCGCCGGCGACTACCTGCTGATCGTGGCCACCGACCGCCTGAGCGCGTTCGACGTGGTGCTGCCCGATCCGATCCCAGGCAAGGGCGAGATGCTGTGCCAGGTGTCCAACTTCTGGTTCGCCAAGACCGAACACCTGATGCCCAACCACCTCACCGGCATCGAGGTGGCCAGCGTGCTGCCCGAGGGTGTGGACCCGGCGCTGTACGCCAAACGCGCGGTGGTCACGCGCAAGCTCAAGCCGGTGCCGGTGGAGGCCATCGCCCGCGGCTACCTGATCGGCAGCGGCTGGAAGGACTACCAGCGTACCGGTGCGGTCAGCGGCATCGCCCTGCCCGACGGCCTGCAGCAGGCCCAGCAGCTGCCCGAGCCGATCTTCACCCCGTCCACCAAGGCCGCGGTGGGCGACCACGACGAGAACATCGACTTCGACGCGATGGTCCGCAGCGTCGGCGCCGAGCTGGCCGAGCGCGTGCGCGATGCCACCCTGCGCATCTACGCCTTCGCCGCCGAGTACGCCGCGGCCCACGGCATCCTGCTGGCCGACACCAAGTTCGAGTTCGGCACCGATGCCGACGGCCGCCTGTACATCATGGACGAGATGCTGACCCCGGACTCCTCGCGCTACTGGCCGGCCGACGAATACAGCGTCGGCACCAGCCCGCCCAGCTACGACAAGCAGATCGTGCGCGACTACCTGGAAACGCTGGACTGGGGCAAGACCGCGCCGGGTCCGGTGCTGCCGCCGGAAGTCATCGAGCGCACCCGCGCCCGCTACGCCGAAGTCCTGGAAAAGCTGGCCGACATCCGCCTGGACTGAACGGCGCTGCGCACCCCGCGCGCAACGCGGGGTGCGCTTCACAAACTTGGCCGATGACGCCGGGTATCCTCCGGGGCGATGACGCGCCCGCCGCGGCGCCTTGTATGCGATCAGGAGGATCCAGTGGCCTTTATCCGCACGCTCGTGCCCGCGTCCGCGCTGATCCTGGCGCTCGCCGCCTGCAAGCCGCAGGCGCCTGACGCCGCCGCCGCGCCAGTCCGCACTGCGCAGGCCTCGTCTGCCGCGGCCCCGGCCCAATGTCCCGATGCGGACTTCGAACACTTCGTGCAGCGCTTCAGCGCCGACATCGCCGTCCAGGAAAAGGCCACGGCCGACCCGTTGACGATGATCCAGCTCGATCCGAACGCCCAGCCCGAGCCTGCACCGGTGACGCGTCAGGTCCCGCTGGCCGAGGTCGAATGGCCGGTGATGCCCAACCTTGAGGCGGCCCGCAACGGCGGGCGCGAGGTCGTGGTGTCCGACGAAGCCGGCGCACGCAAGGTGCTGGTGCGCACGCCGGATACCGGCGATCAGCAGGCCTACTCCTTCGCCCAGCGACCTTGCTGGACCCTGGTGAAGGTGGACGACCAGTCGCTTTGAGTCGATCCATCGCTCGGACGGGCCATGGACCAAGGGTCTGCGGTCGCTGAGCTTCGAGGATTTCGATCCAACCGGTCTGGACAAGCTTGAGCCCTCGCAGGACCACGCGCATGCCGAACACCGATGTCCATCTGGCTTGTTTTCCCGTGACTTGCACTGTCAAGGAGCTGACCTGATGCGCCACGCCCGCTTCATTCTGCCCGCTTTCGGTCTCACCCTGGTGCTGGCCGCCTGCGGTGGAAAAGCGCCTTCCACGGACCACGCGGCCGATACCTCTGTGCCGACGGCCACCTCATCTCCCTCTCCCGCTTCGACCGAGGCGACCGCACAAGGACAGAACGGCATGATCAAGGAATGCCCAGGCGCACGCCTGCATCTGGCGACGCTGCCTCGCCAGGACGGCGCCGCCGCCACCAAGACCCAGGTTGAACTGGAACGCGACGGGCAACGTCAGGCCCTGGCCGCCCCCCCGGAGATGGCCGATTACACCGCCGTTGGCCTGGGCTGCGCCGAGGACGGCAAGGGCAGCGCTTACTTCGTCGTGCAATACGGCGAACTGCCTTACGGCTGCGAGTTCTGCGAGTGGTTCTTCCTCTACGACACCCAGGGGCACCTGCTGAATCACGCGACCCCGCCGCTGCGCGAGGAAGACGGCCAGCAGGGCCCGAACAACGACGAATACCAGCACAAGCTCGAGGCGTTGGGACTCAAGCACCCGGAGATGGTGCCCTACCCGTCCTGAGTCAGGAATGCGCTCGCACCGCCACACGGCGGCGCGCGGCCAAAGCAGTACGTAGTACATGGAGCAGTACCCCCTCCCAAGGAAGAATCCGTCTCATAGAAAGGAACGCACGACATGACCGACGACACGATCTACACCGAGATGGTGCAGCCGCGCGGGGCCGCCTATCGCAGCGACAGGATCAAACCCTGGAGCCACTACCGCGAACCCATCGACGCCGGCGATGGCGGTCTGCATGGCGAGTCGCGCCGCTGGGGCGATGCCACCCCGCAGACCCAGTCCAGGGTGATCGATCACCTGATCGACGCATCACGCGACGCCGGGCTCTCATCGCGCGAGACGGCCTATGTACTGGCCATCGCCCGGATCGAATCGGGCTTCAACCCGGATGCGGCCGCGGGGACGACCTCCGCTTCTGGGCTTGGCCAGTTCATCGATCGCACCGGCGGCCAATACGGCCTCGACAATGCCAACCGCTTCGACGTGCAGGCCCAGTCGCAGGCGCTGGTGCAGCATTTCATCGACAATCGGGATCTGGCGCGCAGCCGTGGTCACGGCGAGGATTACATCTACAAGTACCACCACGACGGTCCGAGCAAGGACTACGGTGGTCTGGGCCTGTCCCAGCGCGAGGTGGCGCCCTACCTGGACCGCTACGAGCATTTCGTCGAGCAGCGCCTGTCGCAGACCCAGGGGCATGCACCGACGCATGCGACCTCCTCCCCCGCATCCCACGCCGAAGGCCGCGGCGGCTTCCAGCAGACGATGGAACGCATGCTGCCCGGCCAGGGCGGTCACGCCCCCCACATCACAGGCAACTTCGGCGAACACCGCGGCAGCCGCGGAGCGCATGGCGGCACCGACTTCAACTACGAGGGCGGTCAGGCCGGCCGCAACCTGCGGCATCCGACCGTGCATGCACCGATCGCCGGCACGGTGACCTTCTCCGGGGGCCAGTACGGCACGGTGAAGATTCGCGACGCGCAGGGCAACTCGCACGAGATCCTGCATCTGGATTCGCGTTCGGTCAGGGAAGGCCAAGTCGTGCGCGCCGGCGATCCGATCGGCACGATGGGCGGGCGCGGCCCTGAGGGTGCAGGCCAATATGCCCAGCACGTGCACTACCAACTGCGCGACCCGCAGGGTCATCTGATCAGCCCGCAGACGTTCTGGGATCGCCATGCGCCGACGCAGACCACGTCCACGCCAACCTCGACCGCGGCCGCCGACGCCCAGGTGCTTCAGCACGGTGACCACGGCGCGCAGGTGCGCGCCTTGCAGCAGCAGCTCAACGCGCTGGGGCTGCACGACGAACACGGGCGACGACTGGCCGAGGACGGGAAGTTCGGCGGGCACACGCAGGCGGCGGTGGAGCGGCTGCAGCGCGCGCACGGGATCGCGGTGGATGGCGAGGTCGGGCCGGAGACGCGCCGAGCGATGGCGCGGCACGCGCAGTCTGCGTCCACGCCTGGGGTGACAGCGCCCGTGCCCACCACGCACGCCGACGCGTCTCCGGGGCTGGACCAGGCCTCGCACCCGGACCACGGTCTGTACACGGCCATCCGCGCCCGGCTGCCGGCGCCCTACGCCAATGAACTGGCCGCGCACATCACCGCCCAGGCCAAGCAGCACGGCATCGACACGCCGGAGAAAGTCGGCGGCGTGGCCGTGCAGGATGGCAGGGCGTTCGTGGTGGGCACCACGCCGGGCTTCCGCGCCACGATCGATCTGGCACAGCCGCCGAGCTTCGAGCACAGCAGCCAGCAGTTGCTCACGCGGCAAAGCGCGGCTCAGGTCATCGAACCGACACCTGCGGTGGCGATGCAGCGATGAGGGTGTAAGACCGGATTCGGCCAGACCTGCAACGGTGCGCTCACGGGAGAGTGAGGTGCACGCCTGAGCTCTCCTCCTTGCTTCGCAAGGAGGGGACAAGCTCGGTGCTTCGGCCGGACACACGGCCCCGCGAGCGGCGACCGCGCCGCTGCCGCATTGCAGCAGCGGTGCGCCCCGGTTGCATCGTCGGGCGTCGGGCTATGCTGTCGACCTTCCTGGGAGGGACCCGATGCAGCACGTCCACGCAGAACGCCCGATCGACCAGTGGTTCGCGCACTACGCGCGCGATCATCGAAACCCGGTCAACCAGGCCATCCACGTGGTGGCCGTGCCGGCCATCCTGTGGTCGGTGATCGCGTTGCTGTGGTGCATCCCGGTGACGGCGGGCTGGTTCAGCGCCGGACTGTGGGCGGGCCTGGCGATGTTCTGCGCCTGGGCGTTCTACAACCGGCTCTCGCGGCGCATCGGCTACGGGATGTTCGTGGTGTTCTTCACCATGGGCTGCCTGTGCCGGCTGATCTGGCTGCGCCTGGGGCTGGACGTGCTGCTGTCCACCGCGATCGCGGTGTTCGTGCTGGCCTGGATCGCACAGTTCATCGGCCACCGGATCGAAGGGCGCAAGCCCAGCTTCCTCACCGATCTGGTCTACCTGCTGATCGGCCCGATCTGGGTGCTGGCCAAGTTCTACGGGAAGATGGGCTGGCGTTACTGACCCAGCATCGCCGCGGTCGGCGCAAAGCCGCGCGGCGCATAGCCGAAGTCGCGCTGCGCCGGCGCCAGGTCGAACACCAGATCCTGGCGCATGCGCGAGACCGCCGCACCGGTGAGCGCGCGCGCCACGCCCACCGACTGTGCGGCACGCACGAGCCCGCCGAACAGCGGCGGCGGAAGCTCCAGCAGGCGGGCCGGCGGCGACATTGCCGCCAGGGTCCGCACCACCATCTCCCGATACGTCAGGCGCTCCCCGCCGGGCAGGGCATAGGCCTGGCCGAAGGTGGCCGGCACATCGAGCACGGCCAGGGCGGCTTCGGCCAGGTCGTCCACATGGACGGGCGCGCGCAGCCCGCCGGTGGCGCCGCGCGGCAGCGGGAAGCACCGCAGGCGCCGGGCCAGTGCCGCGATCCGGGTCAGCGAGGCATCGCGACCGGCGCCATAGACCAGCGTCGGCCGCAGCAGCGTGGCCTGGGCGCCGGTGGCGGCGGCCCGCGCGAACACGGTCTGCTCGGCCTGGCGCAGACGCGCGGCCAGGTCGCGCTCCTGGGCGCTGTCCGAATCCTGCTTGGTCCCCAGGCTGGTGGAACCGAAGGCCACCACGCGCGCCGCGTCTATGCCGCTGCCGGCGTACCAGTGGGCGAAGGCATCCAGCGGACCGGTGCTGAAGATCGCATCGACCGCCGACGGCAGCGCCGGCATCTGCTGCAACGAACCGCGCAGCCAGGTCAGTCCGGGACGCGCGTGCTGCGGCTGGCGCGAGATCGCCAGCACCGACCAGCGGCCGCCTTCCAGCAATCGCGCCAGCAGGGCCGCACCGATCTGCCCGCTTCCGCCCAGCAGCAGCGCGGTCCGCGGCGGGGTGGATCGTTCGGCGTAGGCAATGGCGTGCGGGGATGGCATCCGCTCAGGATAGGCCAACGACGCGTGGAGCAGGCCTGACCCCTTGGTCACGGACCGGCCTGGTGCGCGGCTGGTATCCTCCTGCGTTGCCCGCGCAACACCGCAATTCACCGCATGCCCCACGCCCTCGACCTGCTGCTGGCGCTGCCGTTCCTGATGGCCGCTGCCGTGGCCGCCGCGCATCGCCTGCCCCGCACCGCCCTCGCCTGGATCGCCGGGCTGGCGCCGCTGGTGGGCCTGGGCCTGCTCGGTTCGATCGCGCCGGCGGTCTTGCGCGGCGAAGTCCTGCACAGCCGCCACGACTGGCTACCGCGCATCGGGCTGGAATTCTCGCTGCGCGTGGACGGCTTTGCCTGGATGTTCGCCCTGCTGGTGCTGGCCATCGGCGCGCTGGTGATCATGTACGCGCGCTACTACCTGAGCGCGAAGGACTCGGTGCCGCGCTTTCTGGCCTTCCTGCTGCTGTTCATGGGCGCGATGCTGGGCGTGGTGGTGTCGGGCAACCTGCTGCTGCTGTGCGTGTTCTGGGAGTTGACCAGCCTGACCTCGTTCCTGCTGATCGGCTTCTGGTCGCACCGCAAGGACGCGCGCGACGGCGCGCGCATGGCCCTGGTGATCACCGGCGGCGGCGGCCTGGCCCTGCTCGGCGGTGTGCTGCTGATCGGCCGGGTGGTGGGTAGCTTCGATCTGGATGCGGTCCTGGCCGCGGGCGACACCTTGCGCGCCAGCCCGCTGTATCCGTGGGCGCTGTGCCTGGTGCTGGGCGGGATCTTCACCAAGAGCGCGCAGTTCCCGTTCCACTTCTGGCTGCCGCAGGCGATGGCCGCGCCGACCCCGGTCTCGGCCTACCTGCATTCGGCCACGATGGTCAAAGCCGGCGTGTTCCTGCTGGCGCGCCTGCATCCGGCCCTGGCCGGCACGGACCTGTTCTTCTACCTGGTCACCACGATCGGGGCGATCACCCTGCTGGTGGGTGCGTGGAATGCGATCTTCGAACACGACATCAAGGGCCTGCTGGCGTATTCGACCATCTCCCACCTCGGCCTGATCACCATGCTGTTCGGCCTGTCCACGCCGCTGGCGGTGGTGGCCGGCGTGTTCCACATCCTCAACCACGCCATCTTCAAGGCCTCGCTGTTCATGGCCGCCGGCATCATCGACCACGAGTGTGGCAGCCGCGACATCCGTCGCCTCGGTGGCCTACGGCGACTGATGCCCTTCACCAGCGCGCTGGCGATCATCGCCTCGCTGTCGATGGCGGGTATTCCGCTGCTCAACGGGTTTTTGTCCAAGGAAATGTTCTTCGCCGTGGCCCTGGAGACCGAGGCGGCGCTGCCGATGCGCGTGTTCACCGGCATCGCCGCGCTGCTGGCCGGCGTATTGGGCGTGGCCTACAGCCTGCGCTTTGTCTACGAGACCTTCTTCGGCGACGGCCCGCGCGCGCTGGACACCACCCCGCACGAGCCGCCGCGCTGGATGAAGATCCCGGTCGAAGTGCTGGTGCTGCTGTGCGTGGCCGTGGGCGTCGTCCCCGCGTTCACCGTCAGCTGGCTGCTGCGTGCCTCGGCCGGAGCGATCCTGGGCGATGCCCTACCCGACTTCAGCCTGGCGATCTGGCACGGACTGAACTGGCCGCTGGCGATGAGCCTGGCCGGCGTGGTCGGCGGCATCGGACTGTACCTGGGGTTGGCGCGCCTGCTGGACCTGCATGCCATCGTGACCCGCGCGATCGGCCGGGACATCTTCAAGCGCAACCTGGAATTCCTGTTCTTCGCCGGCAACCGCATCACCCATGCCCTGGCCAACGGCAGCCTGCAGCGCACCTTGATGTGGCTGGTGCTCAGCGCGCTGGTGGCCATGGCCTTGCCGCTGCTGGCCGATCCGGGCACGGCGCTGGCCTGGCGCGGCGGCTGGGACACGCCGATGACCTGGCCCGGCTGGGTGCTGTGGGTGCTGATGCTGGCCCCGGCCCTGGCGACCCTGCGCCTGCACCGCCATCGCCTGCTGGCGGTGGCCTGCATCGGCGGCACCGGCCTGGCGGTGAGCCTGAGCTTCGTGTTCCTGTCCGCGCCGGACCTGGCCCTGACCCAGTTGATGGTGGAGATGGTGACCCTGGTCCTGATGCTGCTGGCGATGAACTACCTGCCCGAACACTCGCCGCGCACCACGCACCTGCCACGGCGCCTGCGCGACGGCGCCATCGCCCTGGCCTGCGGCGCGGTGGTCGGCGCGCTGGCCTGGGCGATGATGCTGCGTCCGCGCGACACGGTGGCCACCGAGATCCTGCAGCGCTCGCTCCCCGAAGCCTGGGGCCACAACGTGGTCAACGTGATCCTGGTGGACTTCCGTGGCTTTGACACCTTCGGTGAGATCACCGTGTTCGCCATCGCCGCCCTGGTGGTCCATGCCCTGCTGCGCCGCGCGCGGCTGGCGCCGGAACGGCACATGTCCGGCGGGCCGGTGGACCTGTCCATCCCGGTCAGCCTGATGCAGGTGATCGCGCCGATGGTGGTGGCGATCTCCTTCTACCTGTACCTGCGCGGCCACAACGCGCCCGGCGGTGGCTTCATCGCTGGCCTGGTCCTGGCCGTGCCGTTGTTGATCCAGTACGTGCTACAGGGCGCGCGCTCGGTGGAATCGCGCTTCGGCTTCGATTTCGTGCGCACGATCGCCATTGGCGTGGTGATCGCGCTGGCCAGTGGCGCGGCCTCGCTGGTGTTCGGCGTGCCGTTCCTGACCAGCGGACACCTTGAACTGCATCTGCCGCTGATCGGCGAGGTGGAGCTGGCCAGCGCGATGGCCTTCGATACCGGCGTCTACCTGGTGGTGTTCGGCGGGGCGATGCTGATGCTCTCGATGATGGGCACGGTCAAGCCCTCGCGCACGCGCAAGACCCAGCGCGGCATCGTCGATGCGCAAGGCCGCTCGGACTTCACCGGCGAGGAGGCCTCCTGATGGAACTGGCACTGGCCACGGCCATCGGCGTGCTGACCGCGGTGGCGGTCTACCTGATGCTGCGTGGGCGCACCTTCGACGTGATCCTGGGGCTGACCTTCCTGTCCTATGCGACCAACCTGCTGATCTTCGCCGGCGGCCGCCCGGTGGCCGGGCAGGCGCCGATCGTGCACGGCGATGGCCCGGTCGACCTTGCCCACTACACCGATCCCCTGCCGCAGGCGCTGGTGCTCACCGCGATCGTGATTTCCTTTGCCATGACCGCGGTCAGCATCGTGCTGGCCATGCGCAGCCGCGCGGACAACCACAGCGATCACGTGGACGCGCAGGCGGTCGATCCCGAGCCCGAGGCCCGCACCGATCCACGCGGGAGCGGCCTCCGATGAGCCACCTGCCGATCCTGCCGGTCCTGATCCCCATGGCCGGGGCCGCCGCCTCGCTGATCGTCGAGCACCGCCGCTACGGCATGGGCGTGCGCCGCGCGGTGGCGTGGCTGTCGATGGCCGCCCTGGCGGTGGCCGTGGCGCTGCTGCTGGCCCGTACCGGCAGCGGTGAAGTGCAGGTCTACCTGTTGGGCGACTGGCCGGCGCAGCTGGGCATCGCGCTGATGGCCGACCGGCTCTCGGCCTGGATGCTGGGCACGACCTGGCTGCTGGCCGCGGCCTGCCTGCTGCATGCCTGCGCCGGCTGGGACCGGCGCGCGCCGCACTTCCACGCGCTGTTCCAGTTCCAGCTGGTGGGCTTGAACGGGGCGTTTTTGACCGGCGACATCTTCAACCTGTTCGTGTTCTTCGAGGTGATGCTGATCGCCAGCTACGGCCTGTTGCTGTCCGGCGGGCGCGGGCTGCGGCTGCGCAACGGTTTCCACTACGTGGTGTTCAACATCACCGCCTCCTCGCTGTTCCTGATCGCCCTCGGCCTGATCTACGGCCTGCTGGGCAGCCTGAACATGGCCGAGCTGTCCGCGCGCATCGCCCAGGTGCCGGCGGAGAACCTGCCGCTGGTCAAGGCCGCCTTCGGCCTGTTGCTGGTGGTGTTCTGCGCCAAGGCCGCGCTGCTGCCGCTGTACCTGTGGCTGCCGGAAACCTACGCCCGCGCGCCGGCGGCGATCTCGGCGCTGTTCGCGATCATGACCAAGGTCGGGCTGTACGCGGTGCTGCGCGTGTCCACGCTGCTGCTGGGCGCCGGCGCCGGGGCCCTGGCCGGCTACGGGCAGCGCTGGCTGCTGATGCTGGGCGCGGCCACCCTGGTGGTGGCGGCGCTGGGCGTGCTGGGCTCGGCGCGGCTACGGATGATGATCGGCTACCTGGTGGTGTGGTCGGCGGCGACGTTGTTCGTGTGCTTCTCGCTGGGCCAGGCCGGCACGATTGCCGCTGGCCTGTATTACCTGGCGCACAGCTGCTTCACCGCCGCGGCGCTGTTCCTGATCGCCGACCTGATCCGGCGCCGCCGTGGCGCGGCCGATGACGACAAGTCGATCATCGCCCCGCTGCCGGGGCGGACCCTGCCGGGCGTGCTGTTCCTGATCGCGGCGGTGGCGGTGGCCGGCCTGCCGCCGCTGTCGGGCTTCCTGGGCAAGGTCGCGCTGCTGGCCGCCACCCCGGCGCGCGACACCGGCCTGGTCTGGGCCACGGTGCTGGTCAGCAGCCTGCTGGTCATCGTCGGCATCAGCCGCGCCGGCGTGCGCCTGTTCTGGCGTATCCCGGCCAACCTGGAAGAGGCCGGCGTGCACACCGAGGCGCCCGCACGCCCGGCCGAGACCGCCGCGGCGATATTCCTGCTGGGCTGCGTGCTGGCCATGAGCGTGCTGGCCGAACCGCTGCTGTCCTTTGCCGATGCCGCCGCCGCGCAGCTGCTCGATGCCGGCGCCTACACCGACCAGGTGCGCGCGCACCTGCCGACGATGCGGAGGCCGTGATGTCGCGCTGGCTGCCTTCCTGGACGCTGAGCCTGGGGATCCTGGGCTTCTGGCTGCTGCTCAACAACAGCCTGTCCCCCGGCCACGTGCTGCTGGGCGCGGCGCTGGGGCTGGTGATCCCGCTGGCCTGGAAACGCATGGACGCCGAGGCCTGCCCGACCGGCTCGCTGCGTCCGGTGCCGCTGCTGGCGCTGCGCTTCGGCTGGGACATCCTCAAGTCCAACCTCACCGTCGCCGCGCAGGTGCTGGGGCGCGAATCGCGCCTGCACCCGGATTTCGTCTGGGTGCCGCTGGACATCACCAACCTGCGCGGCATCTCGGTGCTGGCCAGCATGATCACGCTGACCCCGGGCACGTTGTCGGCCTCGCTGACCGACGACCGGCGCTTCCTGCTGGTCCACGCGCTGCATGTGGACGATGCCGACGCGCTGGTGGCCGAGATCAAATCGCGCTACGAAACCCCGCTGAGGGAGGTGTTCCCATGAATTCTGCAGAGCTGCTGGACGGCGCGATCCTGCTGTCGATGGGCGTGGTCGGCCTGGCCATGCTGCTGAGCCTGTGGCGGCTGGTGTTCGGCCCCACCGTGCCGGACCGCATCCTGGCCGCCGACACGCTGTCGGTGACCGCCATCGCCGAACTGATGCTGCTGGGCATGCGCCTGGACTCGACCGTGTACTTCGAGGCCGCGCTGGTCATCGCCATGCTCGGCTTCGGCAGCACGGTGGTGCTGAGCAAGTTCGTGCTGCGCCGGGACATCGTCGAATGAGCGCCGTGCTGGAGATCGCCCTGGCCGTGCTGCTGGTGGCCGGCAGTTTCTTCATCCTGGTCGGCGCGCTGGGACTGGTGAAGCTCTCGGACGTGTTCCGCCGCCTGCACGCACCGACCAAGGCCAGCACCCTGGGCGTGGGCTGCGTGCTGCTGGCCTCGATGGGCGAGCACCTGCTGCGCGGCGAAGGCCTGCAGCCGCGCGAGCTGCTGATCACCGTGTTCCTGTTCATGACCGCGCCGATCAGTGCGCACCTGATCGCCAAGGCCGCGCTGGCGCTGATGCCGCGCTTCGCCCCGTCGCCCCCGCCGGCCGATCAGCCAGAGCGTGCGCGGCTCACTGCAGCCAAGCCAGCTCCAGCACCAGCCAGCCGGCAAACGCCAGCAGCAGTACCGCGGCCTCGCCACGACTGACCCGCGCATCGCCGCGCAGCATCGGCACCAGCACGATGGCCAGTGCGATCGCCGCCGGCAGTTCCAGCTTCACGAACGAGGCCGGCAGCGCCAGCGGCGCGATGACGGCCATGCCGCCGACCACCACCAGCAGGTTGAACACGCTCGAGCCGATCACATGGCCCAGCACCATGTCGCCCTGCCCGCGCCGGGCGGCGACGATGGCCGCGGCGACCTCCGGCAGCGCGGTGCCGATGGCCACCGGCAGCAGGCCGGCCATCAGCGGCGCCAGCCCGAGCGAAGGCGCCAGCTGCAGCATCGCGGCGACCACGTCGCGTGCGCCGTAGCCCAACAGCACCGCGCCGATCAACAGGCGCAGCAGGTTGAGCCAGGTCACCGTGCGGGTCGCCGCATAGGCGTCCACGCCGTCGCGCACGCCGGCGGCCTCGCCACGCCCCATCACCACCACGCGCACGACCACCACGACGAATCCGACCAGCAGCAAGCCGCCTTCCAGGCGGTTGATGGTCCCGTCCAGGCCGAACACCATCAGCAGCAGCGACCCGGCGATCAGGACCAGCAGCAGGGGCAGCAACAGCCGCAGGCGCACGACCACCGCCCCGGCCATCGCCGCCAGCGGCAGGGTCAGCCCCAGGTTGACCAGGTTGGAACCGACCGCGTTGCCCAGCGCCAGTTCCGGCTGGCCGTGCAGCAGCGCCGCGGCGTTGACGAACAGTTCCGGCAGCGAGGTGCCGAAAGCCATCAGCAGCAGGCCGGCGGTAAACGGCGTCACGCCCAGCTTCTGCGCCAGGCCGGACACGCCCTTGACCAGCGTGTCCCCGCCCAGCGCCAGCAGCACCAGGCCCAGCACGAACAGTCCCCAGGCATCGAGCATCACACGCATCCCCTCGTCAGGCGTGGGCCGATTCTAGGGCGTGTCGTCAATCCCCGGATAGGCCGCGTTGGGTCGGCAAGGCCGTCAGCTTCATGTTGCGTGACGCGTTGGCTGACTGGCCATCGCCTCAAGCCGCGCGTCGCGCCAGATGGCGGCTTTGCGTGCCCAACCCGAAGGGCCGCCCTAGGCGCAAAGCCTCAGCCGGCGCCGGCCATCGCGCGCAGGCCGATGCCGACCAGATAGGCCAGCAGTGTGCCGGTGGCGTAGCCCATCGTGCCCAGCAGCGCGCCCACCGGCGCCAGCGCCGGGTGGAAGGCCGCGGCCACCACTGGTGCCGAGGCGGGCCCGCCGATATTGGCCTGCGAGCCCAGCGCGAAGTAGAACAGCGGCGCCTTGAGCAGCTTGCCCAGCGCAAACAGCACCACGATGTGCACCGCGATCCAGATCACCGCCAGCACCAGCAGCCACGGCCGGTCCAGCAGCGCGCCGATCTCCATCTGCATGCCGATGCAGGCGATCAGCACGTACAGCAGCAGGGTGCCGATCTTCGAAGCACCCACGCCATCGAGCCGGCGCGCCGGGGTGAAGCTCAAGGCCAGCCCGCCCATCGTGCACAGCAGCACCACCCACACATAAGGCGAATCCAGGCTGGCCGCGTGCGCCCAGCGGTACGGTGCGAACAGTCCGGCCAGCCACGGCGCCACGCCGTGGGCCAGGCCGACCGCGCCGAAGGCCACGCCGACGATCAGCATGTAGTCGGTCAGCGTGGGGATGCGCGCATGCTGGGCGCTGTAGTCGGCCAGGCGCCGCTGCAGGTCGTCGATGGCCGAGGTATCCGCGCCGGAGCGCGCGTCGATCTGCTTGGCGCGCCCGGCGATGAAGATCAGGAACGCCATCCACACATAGCCCACGCCCACGTCGAGCACCGCGAACTGACCGAACACCGTGGCGTCGACGTCGAACATTTCCTTCATCGCCACCATGTTGGCGCCGCCGCCGATCCAGCTGCCGGCCAGCGCGGCCATGCCGCCCCAGGTGTCGCCGGCCACGGTGGCCGCGTGCAACTTGCTCATCAGCCAGAACGAGAAAAATGCGCCGGCCATGATGCTGGCCGAGGCGCCGAAGTACATCGCCAGCATCCGCCAGCCCAGGCGCAGCACCGCCTTCAGGTCGATGGTCATGGTCAGCAGCACCAGCGAGGCCGGCAGCAGCACGCGGCTGGCGACCGGGTTGTAGAGCTGGCTGGCCGCACCGTCGATCAGACCGATGGAATTGAAGATGCCGGGGATGAAGTAGCACAGCAGCAGCGGCGGCACGACGGCGTAGAACTTCTTCCACGGGCCCGACGGGCGCGCGGCGGTCCAGAACACGAACGCAAGCGTGGCGGCGATCAGGCCGAACAGGACGATGTCGTTCTGGATCAGGGCGGGGTGGTCGGTGGGCATGGCGGGGTCATGGTACGGAAGAAGGAAACGCACCACCTGTCGCGGTGGACAGGGGGCTCATGCGGCGGCCCGCTCCTGGGCGAAGCGCGACAAGGCGTACGGGGCCAGGTCGATGCCGGTCGGCTGGCCCAGCATCGCCCGGGCCATCAGCTGGCCGCTGATCGGCCCCTGGGTCAGGCCGAGGTGACCGTGGCCGGTGGCGATCCAGATGCGTTCGTCGGGCACGCGATCCAGCACCGGCAGCGAGTCCGGCGTGCACGGCCGATGGCCGGCCCAGCGCCCCTGCGCGCGCCCGGCCAGGGTCGGGAACAGCTGCCGGGCCTGCGCATCGAGGCGCTCGATCAGCCCATAGCGCGGCGGTCGGTCCAGGGCGGTCAGCTCCTTGATGCTGGTCATGCGCAGACCGGCCTGCATCGGCGAAATCACCAGGTAGCGCTCGGCCCACAGCGTGGGGCGATAGACGACATCGGGCTGCTGCGGATACATCAGGTGGTAGCCGCGGGCCGGGATCATCGGCAGGCGCACGCCGAAGGGGCGCAGCAGCGCCGCGCTCCAGGCGCCCGCGGCGACCACCACGTCGGCCGCGTGCACGGCGCCGCGCGTGGTCTCCACCCGGTAGTGCCCGCCATCGCGCTTAATGGCGCCGACCTGCGCGATGTGCGCGTGCGCGCCCTGGCTCAGCAGGTGTTGGAACAGGCGCCGGCACAGTTCGCCCGGGTCGCGCAGCGCCAGCGCCTCGCGCTGGAACACGCCATGGACGAAGCGTCCTCCCAGCTTGGGTTCCAGCTGGCGCAGCTGGGGGCCGTCGAGTTCATCGAAGACCACCCCGCGCTCGCGCATCAGCGCCCGCGCCCACCGCGCCCCGGCATAGGTTCCCGGGTCGCTGTAGACGTGCAGATAGCCGCTGTGTCCGATCAGGGCTTGCGCCCCGATGGCCTCGGCCAGCTCCAGCCAGGGCGCCCGCGCGGCGGCGTTGAGCGCATGCAGCGCGTCGGCCACCTCGCGCACGCGCCGCGCGTTGCCATCGCGCACGAAGCGCAGCAGCCAGCCGGCCCAGCTGGGGCAGGCGGCCCAGTCCAGCTTCAACGGTGCCAGCGGACTGGCGAGCATGCACAGCGCCTTCCAGGCGATGCCCGGGGTGGACTGCGGCAAGACGTTGCCGACCGAAATCGAGCCGGCATTACCGAACGAGGCCTGGGCGCCCGGACCAGCCGCATCGATGAGCACGCAGGACACCCCCTGACGCTGAAGCTGCCAGGCGGTGGACAAGCCGACAATACCGCAGCCGATCACCGCGACATCGGCGGTTCGCGGATGGGCGCGCGGCGGACTCATCGGATCGGCACGTCGTAAGCCGTTTGCGGCGTCGGCTCCGGGCGCAGCGTGTAGTGCCACCACTCGCTGGGATAGTTGGCGAATCCTTCGCTGCGCATGGCCTCCAGCAGCAGGCGCCGGTTCGCGCGCTGGTCCGCGCTCAACCCGGGCGCCTCGGTATGCGCGCGGGGATCGAAGAAGTCGAACGGCGTGCCCATGTCCAGCTCGGCGCAGCGCCCTCGCGCGCAACGCACCAGGGTCAGGTCGACGGTCGCGCCGCGGCTGTGGCCGGAGACTTCGGCCACGTAGCCGTCGGGGATGATCCGGGCCTTGTCCAGGCCAGGATAGAACTCGGCCTTCATCGCCTGGTCGTCCGGATCGCCGGCCCAGCGCACGAAGTCCTGCACCGCGCGGACGGGGCGGTAGCAGTCGAACACCCTCAGCCCCAGGCCCTGCCCGCGCAGCCCGGCCTGGACCCGGGCCAGCGCAAGCGCCACCGGCGCCAGCAGCAGGCACTTGGGCGCCTGGTAGCCGGCCACCGGGCGTCCGGTGAAGTTGTGCGCGCCCGCATAGCGGATCTCCAGTTGGACATCGGGGGCCACCGTGGTGATGTCCACCAGGTCGACCTGCGCGGCGGTGGTGGCCGGCGAGACCTGCACCGCATCGGCCGCCATTGCACCCGGGGCCGTCAGCAGCGCCGCCAGCCCCAGGACCGCACTTCCGGGGCAAAGGCGCCAGCCTGCTACCAGCCTGGATGGCCTGGCGGCCGCGCGCGTCACATGCCGTCCTCGGGGGCGCCCGTATCCGGCGGCGGGCGGGTCAGGTCGTAGAGGATGCGCAGGTCCTCGGCATCCAGGGTCCTGCCCTCCATGCCGCGGAAGTGGTGGTGGAAGGACTGCACCGTGTCACCACGATTGGTCAGCGGATAACCCAGCTCGGCCAGCGCGCGCCACGGGTCGAAGTCGGCCGGCGCCGGCGGCGCATCCGGGTGCGGCCAGCGGCCAAAGCCCGCATCGGCCAGCTGCTTCCACGGGAACAGCGGACCCGGGTCGATCTTGCGCCCCGGCGCCAGGTCCTCGTGCCCGATGATCGCCGTCCGCGGGATGTGGTGGCGCTTGCACAGGTCGTCCAGCAGCACGATCAGGCTGTCGATCTGGGCCTGGGCAAACGGCGACTGACCATCGTTGTCCAGCTCGATGCCGATCGAGGCCGAGTTGACGTCGCTGATGGTGCCCCAGTGCCCGGCGCCCGCGTGCCAGGCACGGCGGTCGTCGCTGACCAGTTGGTAGCGCTTGCCGTCGCTGCCGATCAGGTAGTGCGCGCTCACCGGCCCCTTGCTGTTGGCGGTCTTGAGCGTCTTGAGGCTCTGCTGGACCGCGTCCTGGCTGGTGAAGTGGATGACGATGAGCTGCGCCCCGCGCTTGTTCTGGTTGGGCGAAGGTTCCCACTGTGCCAGGGGGTTCTTGGTCGGTAGATTGGCGCAGGCGCTGAGCATCAGCGTGGCCAACAGGGCACCGCCCATGGCCAGGGCCCGGCGTGGCGACGGGCCGTTGCGGAGGGGCGAGGGTCTGGAAGTCATCGGCATGGTGCTCTTGCGGGAAGGGGAAAGCGGTTCAAGGCGCTGGGCACGGCCCGGTGCGGCGCAGGTGCAGGTCCGGGTAGTCGTAGCTGAAGTCGGCATCGGGATCGATCGCGGACATGGCCAGCGCGACGACCTGCCCGTTGCCTTCCACATCCAGCCACGGCTCGGCATCGACGCTGGGATCGGTCCAGTCCACCATCAGGCGCTGGCCCACGCGCATCACCGTGCCGTGCATGCGCGGCGACTTGGCCGAGCGCCACTGCACTTGGCCATCGACCGGGCAGACGCTGACATCGCCGAACCAGGCATCGTGATACAGGCCGAGCACGCGCCTGGCGTCGTCCGGCGTGACCGGCTCGCGTGAGGAGGTGTCGGGCACCGGCGCCGGCGCGGCCGCCTTGGCCTCGGCGCGCGACTGCGCCAGCAGCCCGGCATAGTGGTCCACATCCAGCACCTGGCCCGGCCGGGTGTAAAGCTTGGTCAGGGCCTCGGTCAGCGTGGTGCGCGCCTCGCCGCCCTCGCCGTTGATCAGCACCACGAAGCCGGCATGCAGGTCCGGCAACAGGGTCAGCGAGGAATACATCCCCATCAGCGTGCCGGTGTGGGCCACGCGCCACTGGCCGTCCACGTCGGACAGGCGCCAGGCATAGCCGTAGCCGTAGAGGTGGGTACCGTCCCAGTCGCGCATCTGGCGCGAGATCGGCATGGGCGTGTGCAGCGACCACAGCGCCTGGCGCTGGGTGGCCGACACCCACGGATGCGGCGTGTCGGTGTCCAGCCACATGCGCGCCCAGGTGGTCATGTCGTGCAGGCTGCAGCGGATGCCGCCGGCCGCCATGGACGGCGTATCCGGGATGGTCGCCGCGTCCTCGCGCACCACCACGTTGTGGCCATCCTGGCGCATGTGCGGCTGGGCCACGTTGCCGACCGCGTCGCGGTCGAACGCGCCCACCTGGCAGCGGTCCATGCCCAGCGGCCCGAACACCTGCTCGCGCACCAGCTGGTCGTAGGGCTTGCCGCCGGCCGCGGCGGCGACCTGCCCGGCCACCACGTACATCAGGTTGTCGTAGGCGTAATGCGCGCGGAAGCTGTGGGTCGGCTTGAGGTAGGCCAGCCCACGCACGATGTCCTCGCGGGTGAAGGCATTGGGCTCGGGCCAGAGCATCAGGTCGCCGGCGCCCAGGCCCAGGCCGCTATTGTGGATCAGCAGGTCGCGCACCTGGATGTTGCGCGTCACCCACGGGTCGAACATGCGGAACTGCGGCAGGTACTTGGTCACCGGGTCGTCCCAGGCCAGCTTGCCTTCATCGACCAGCCGCGCCAGCAGCCCGGTGGTCATGGCCTTGGAGTTGGAGGCGATCTTGAAGAGCGTGTCCGCGTCGATCCGTTCGCCACTGCCCGCGCGCGTTTCGCCCGCGGTGCGCTGGTAGATCACCTTGCCGTCCTGGACCACGCCCACCGCCAGTCCCGGCAGCTGGTAGCGCGCCACGGTCTGGTCGAACAAGGCATCCAACCGCGCCTGCGCGGGCTGTGGCACCGCGGCGGCGGACGGGCCGGCCACGGCGATCAGGGTCAGCAGCCCTAGTGCGGCCAGGCGCGATCGGCCGGCGCGTGTCGGTACACGATGGCGGCGGTGCTGCGGGTATGGATGCATGGGACAACCTCGTGATGCGGCGCGCGGCCCTGTCGATCCACCATGCGCCAACTAAATTATTCCAAGAAGATATCGTTTATGGAATTTTTATTCCAACTCTTGCGCGATGGACATGGCAAGGCCCGCCGAAGCGGGCCTTGCGCGCGGGGGCGATGTTCGCGCCCCTTCAGGCCGATCAGCGAGCGCTACAGGAACTTGTAACGCACGTTGAGCGTGTACGCACGGCCACGCGGGTCGGCCACGCGCGGCTCCCAGCCCGCGCCGGCGGCATAGTCGTTCATGTGCGCGGTGAACGGCGGGTCGGTATCGAACAGGTTCTTGATGCCAAAGGTCACATCGATGTTGTGGAAGCCCTTGTAGCTGACGCTGTAGTTGTAGGTGGTGTAGCTGGACACGTCCGGATCCCAGTTCGGCGGGATGTAGGTGCCGTTGCGCACGCTGATCGGCTCTTCGTCCTTGTACCCGTCACGGAAGATCTGGGTCAGCATGTGCGACCAGTCGCCGCGCTGGTAGGCCACGCTCAGGGTGTGCTTCCAGCGGATCGGCAAGCTGTAGTAGCGCACGTACTCGCCGACCAGATTGTCGGTGTACGGCAGGGTCTCCAGGTCCTTGGTGCGATAGGTGTCCAGGTAGCTGCCGTTGAGGTGCACGCGCCAGTCACCGCCAAGCACGTCGTCGAAGGTCAGGTTGACGTCGGTCTCGATCCCGCGCATCAGGCTGCCACCGGAGTTGATGTAGCGCTGATCGATGGCGGTGATGTTGCCGTTGGCGTCGCGGATGAAGTTGTCGGCAAAGGTGTCGTAGTTCTCCACCAGAGTGTCGATGGAAATGCCCGAGCGGATGGTCTTCTCGCGCTTGATCTCCCACCAGTCCACGCTCATGTTGAACCAGTCGACCGGGGCGATCACCACGCCCAGGCTCTTCTGCCGGGACTCTTCCGGATCCAGGTCCTTCTTGCCGCCGGTCAGCAGGTTGGGCTGGATCGCCTCGCAGCCCGGGGTGCTGGTATCGGCCACGCCGCCCGGGCAGGTCGCCGGGTCGGCCAGGTCCAGGCCGGTGTAGGGGCTCTCGGCCTCGCCGTAGAACATCTGGTTGAAGGTCGGCACCTTGAAGCCGGTGCTGTAGGCACCGCGGAAGGCCAGCGCGTCGATCGGCTGCCACTTGAAGGAGACCTTGGGATTGGTGGTCCCGCCGAAGCCCTCGTAATGGTCATAACGACCGGCCAGGGTCACATCCAGGGTGTCGAGCACCGGCAGATACAGCTCGGCGAACACCGCCTTGGTGTCGCGGCTGACCTTCTGCAGGACGTTGCCGTTGTCGAACGGCGCCAGGTAGATGCCTTCGTCCTCGCCGGTCTGGTTACCGCCGAACTCGTACTCCTCGCGGCGCAGGTCGATGCCCGTCGCCAGCTGCGCCTCGCCGCCGTACAGGCTGAAACCCAGGCCGCCGGACACGCTGGCGTCCAGGCTGGTCATGGTCGAGGTGCCGCCGTAGAGCTCCACGCCGTTGGCCGAGGCGGCAGCCAGTGCGGCCATCGCCTCCTCGGACTGCGCCTGGCCCGGCATCAGAAACGGATTGAGCAGGCCACTGCCCAGCACGTCCTTGAGCTTGCTGGTGTAGTAGTAACCGCCTTCAAGACGCGAGGTCGACTTGCTCGACGCGCGCGACAGGCCAGCGGTGTAGTCCCAGCTGCCCAGCGAGCCGTCGAAGCCCAGCAGCAGTCGGTAGGATTTGGTATTGGTGGAAATCTCGCGCGGTCCGCAGGCCATGCAGCGCCAGCGATAGGCGATCGGCGCGCCGTAGGACAGCTGGCCAGGCCCGAAATACGAGGCCAGCTGGTCGTAGATCGCGTCGTAGGCCTCGCCGGTGCTCGGGTACCAGGTGGTGGCATCGAAGGTGCTGCCGGGCGAGATCTGGTACGGCTCGAAGCGCTTCTGGGCATCGACTTCCGAGCCGGTGAACTCCACGTACATCTGGTGCTGGTCGCCGAGCTTGAAGGTCGCCCGGCCGATCACGTCCTTGCTCTCCACCGGCTGCTGGATCACCGCGGCGGCCGGGTAATCGTAGGCGCAGGCGTAACGCGCCGAAGGCACGCCCCACAGCACGTTGTCATACGGGCCCATCAAGTCGCTGCCGGTCTCGCAGCCCGCGCCGCCGGGCAGGTCCAGCGGGTTGATGTACTGCTGGGTCGAGCCATCAGCCGGATCGGTCAGGCCGTTGCCAATCAGCGAATCGGCCCGGTTGGCGACCGTCGCGTACGGGGTGCCGCGCGTATCCGGGGATAGACCGCGATCGGGCTGGAACCCGTTGGAGAAATCGCGGTCGGTGCCGCGCAGGAGCTCGTCCTTGCGATAGCTGAAGCTGGCCCAGGCGTTCCAGCCGTCGGTGTCCAGGTCGCCGTGGCCGACCAGCAGGCTGCCGCGGTAGATGTTGCCGCCACCGTCTTCGGTCGCATCGACCATGCCGTTGACTTCCGCCCCCTGGTAGTCGGTGCGGGTGATGAAGTTGATCACGCCGCCGATGGCGTCGGTGCCGTAGATGGCCGAAGCGCCGTCGCGCAGCACCTCGACCCGCTCGATCGCGGCGAAGGGAATGGAATTGAGATCGACCACCCGGCCCTTGAGACCGTGGGCGGCCACGCGGCGTCCGTTGAGCAGCACCAGGGTCGCGTCGGCGCCCTGTCCGCGAAGGTTGGCCGCCGACACGCCATTGTTGCCGCGCTGGTCCACGCCCGAGACGATGCCCGCGTTGCTGGCCAGGTTGTCCGAGCCATTGCCGGAGATGTTGAGGTAGCTCATCAGCTGCTCGGCCGAGCTGATGCCCTGTGCGTCGATCTCCTCCTTCTTGATGATCGTCACCGGCAGCGCGGTCTCGATGTCGGTGCGCTTGATGCGCGAACCGGTGACCGTGACCTTGTCCAGGTTCTTGGCGTCGGTGCTCGACGATGCGGCGTCCTGTGCCGAGGCGATGCCCGGGAGAAGCAGGGCGGCGAGCAGGCCCACGGCCAGGCGGCTCGGGGCGGGCAGAACGGTAGGACGACGCATGTGCGGATCTCCTGCAAGGTTTGGATGGATGGCGCAAGCGCTTCCCAGGCGCCACGCGTGGACGACCGCCGGTCCACTCCCCATGACAGTTCCGCGTTGTGGGCAGCGCCGTGTGCGCATCGGCGCCACGGCCCCTTGGGGCCCCTTACATCGCGTGTCATCACATGGCGCCGACGCCGCCATGTCATCGCTGTGTAGCACGCAAAAAAAACCCGTGTCAATAAATTATTCCTGTTGCACAGACATTTCGGCATAGATATTCCCCGTGATGCCTGTCACGTTGCCGGACGGCCTCCGGTTCAGGTTCGATGCGAGGGATCGCGAATCGGCATCCCGCGCGACTTCGGTATCGTGGCCAGACGCGGCCGGTGGCGGCCTGCCCGGCGCGAGGCAACCGATAATTTATTCTTGCTTTTCGATTTCATAGGAATAAGTATTCCTTTATGTCAGCCCTCCGGAGCCTCCCCGCCATGTCCGGCCGCCCCTGTGCGGGGCGCCGCGTCGCGGCCTTGTCCCGCCATGCCTTCACCCTGTCCCTGCCCCTGTGGTTGCTGCTGGCCGCCGTGCCGGCCGCCGCGCGCGTGCCGGTGCCCCAGGTCCCCATCAACCCGGTCACTGGCGTCGTCGGCGTGGACCCGCCCAAGCTGACCCCGGCCTACTGGATTGCGCAGCAGGCGCACCCGGATCGCCCACTGCTCGATCGCGCCGGCATCGCCGCGCAGAACGCGCGGATGCGTGCCCAGGATCCGGCCATCCAGGACCTGCGGGCCCTGCCGGCGACCCTGCCGCGCGCGACGGTCCTCGCCGAGATCGACACGCTGTCCGCCGCGCCGTCGCGCACGCTCTACGACCTGCACGGCCAGGTGCTCGACGCGGCGGCGATCGCGGCCCTGCGTGCGCGACTGGCCCTGGACGCGATCCCCGACCAGCAGCCGGTGCGCTACGGCCTGGTCACCCGGCGCGCGGACCTGCGCACCTTCCCCACCGAGCAGCGGGTCTTCAGCAGCACGCAGGACCACGACATCGACCGCTTCCAGGAGTCGGCGCTGTTCCCCGGCGATGCGGTGGCGGTGCTGCACGAGAGCCGCGACGGGCAATGGCTGTTCGTGACCAGCCAGCGCTACAGCGCCTGGATCGAGAAGCGCTTCGTCGGCATCGGCACGCCGCAACAGGTATTCGACTACGGCGCCCACGGCCCGTACCGGGTGATCACCGGCGCCACCGCCAGCACGGTGTTCACCCCCGAACAGCCGCAGGTCTCGGACCTGCAGCTGGACATGGGCGTGCGCGTGCCGGTGCTGGCTGACTGGGACCCGACCCAACCGGTGAACGGCCAGATGCCCTACACCGGCTGGGTGATCCAGCTACCCATCCGCGATGCGGACGGTGGCCTGCAGCTGGTGCCCGCGCTGCTGCCGCGCACGGCCGACACCGCGGCCGACTACCTGCCGCTGACCCCGCGCCACCTGATCGAGCAGGCGTTCAAGTTCCTGGGCGAGCGCTATGGCTGGGGGCACTCCTACGACACCCGCGACTGCAGCGGCTTCACCTCGGAGATCTATCGCGCCTTCGGCGTGCTGCTGCCGCGGAACACGTCCCAGCAGGCAATCAGCCCCGCGCTGGACCGCATCGCCTTTACCAAGGACGACCCGGACAGCAAGCGCATCGCCGCGGTGCGTCAGCTGTCGGTGGGCGACATGGTCTACATCCCCGGCCACGTGATGGTGGTGCTGGGCAAGGCCGACGGGTTGACCTATGTCATCCACGACACCGAGGGCGGTGGCTGGGCGGGGCCGGATGGCCAGCGCGTGGCCGGACACCTCAACGGGGTGTCGGTCACCCCGCTCGAGCCGATGCTGGCCAGCGACACCGCCAGCTATGTTGACCGCATCACCAACATCCAACGCGTGCGCCCGCCGCACGCTTCGACCAAGCAGGCCGAATGAAGATCACCGACATCCAGCTGGGCATGCTCCGCGTGCCGCTGAAGACGCCATTCAAGACCGCGTTGCGCACCGTGGATACGGTGGAGGACGTGGTGGTGCTGATCCGCACCGATACTGGCCACACCGGCTACGGCGAGGCGGCCGCCACCGCGGTCATCACTGGCGACACGCACGGCTCGATCATCGCGGCGATCGACACCTTCATCAAACCGCGCCTGATCGGCCAGGACGTGGCCAACCTCAACCACCTCACCGCCCTGGTGCAGTCGGCCATGGAGCGCAACACCAGCGCCAAGGCCGCCGTGGAAATCGCCTTGTACGACCTGTGGGCGCAGCTCTACGACGCGCCGCTGTACAAGCTGCTCGGCGGTGGCGACCCGGTGATCACCAGCGACATCACCATTTCGGTGGACTACATCGACAAGATGGTGGCCGACTCGCTGGCCGCGTTGGACCGCGGCTTCGAGTCGCTCAAGATCAAGGTCGGCAAGGACCTGGGGCTGGACATCGAGCGGGTCAAGGCGATCCACGCCGCGGTCGAAGGCCGCGCCCTGCTGCGCCTGGATGCCAACCAGGGCTGGACCGCCAAGCAGGCGGTCTACGCCATGCAAAAGCTCGAGGACGCCGGCGTGGTCCTGGAGCTGCTGGAGCAGCCGGTCAAGGCCGCCGACATCGACGGGCTCAAATACGTCACCGACCGGGTCAACACGCCGGTGATGGCCGACGAGAGCGTGTTCGGGCCCAGCCAGGTGTTCGACCTGATCAAGCTGCGCGCGGCGGACATCATCAACATCAAGCTGATGAAGACCGGCGGCATCTCCAACGCCATCCGCATCGCCGACATCGCCTCGCTCTACGGCGTGGACTGCATGATCGGCTGCATGATCGAGTCCTCCATCAGCGTGGCCGCCGCGGTGCATGTGGCGGTGGCCAAGGCCGGGGCGATCAGCAAGATCGACCTGGACGGTCCGTCGCTGGGCGCGTTCAACCCGGTCGTCGGCGGGGTGCTGTTCAACGAATCGGAGATCAGCATCCCGGATGCGCCGGGGTTGGGGATCCGCGAGATCCAGGGCCTGGAGCTGCTCGCGCCGTGAGGCTGTTACGTCATTTTCGGAGCAACACGATGCTCCACGGCCGTCGTCCCCGCGCATGCGGGAGGACGACGGAAGCCGTTGCTGGAGCAGCCTTGGCAGTTGCCTCAGGTTATGCGGTTGCTGTTGCTTTTGCCGCCCCGCTTTTCCCCCTCCCCTCCGCAGCGGCGATGCCGACGGGCCAAACCCCGCAAGGGCGGCGCGCATGGATGCGCGACGTTTTCGGCCGGGGCAGGATGCCCCGTCCGGAAATTCCCGGCGGCAGCGCGGACCCGACGCGCGACGCGCGTTGGGCGCGAGGCCGGGGTGTGCTTTCTTTTGGTTACTTTTCTTTGCACAAGCAAAGAAAAGTGACTCGCGCCCGACAGGGCGAGAAACGCTTCTACCTCACGTGCTCCGGCGGCATCGACAGCGGCCGTGCGCTGCACGCAGAGCGTCGAATAAAGGCTTTCGCGCCCCTCCGGGGCACGACCCACCTTTCTTTGCTTGTGCAAAGAAACGTGGGCCAAAGAAAGCACACCCCAGCCCTCGCGCCCTGCGCTACGCTCAGGGTCCGCGTCACCGACGGGAATTTTCGGAAGGGGCATCCTGCCCCTGCCGAAAACGCCGCGCATCCATGCGCGTCGCCCCTGCGGGGTTTGACCCATCGGTGCCGCCGCTACGGATGGGGATCCTCGAGAGCCAACAGCAACAGCAACGTCGGGCAGCGTCCCTGATGCCACGCGGAGACCACGACCCCATGCCGCCCCTGGTCAAAATCCGGTCCGAGCGCGACAGCATGTCGGCCATCGAGCGCCGCATCGCCGACTACATCCTGGACAACGCCCACCTGCTGCGCGACTACTCGTCCCAGCAGCTGGCCAGCGCGCTGGGCATCAGCCAGTCCAGCGTGGTCAAGTTCAGCCAGAAGCTGGGGTTCAAGGGCTATCCGGACCTGAAGTACTCGGTCGGCCAGGCCGTCGCCCGGGGCGGTGGCCCGGCCCCGGCCTCGCCCGACGAACCGGAAACCGTGGGCGATGCCTACACCCGCCTGGAAGAAAGCCTGCGTCGCAGCAAGGCCGCCGCCGAGGAGGAGACACGCCTGCTCAACCCGCGCGACCACATCGAGCGCATCGTCGAGCGCCTGGACCGCGCGCAGAAGGTCTTCGTCTGCGGGTTGGGCGATGACGGCCTGTTCGCGCGCGAATTCGCCATGCGCCTGTCGCTGCTGGGCGTGCTGACCATCCACCATGCCGATCCGATCCTGATGATGACCAACGTGTCCTCGGCGCGGCCGGACGACGTGCTGATCCTGCTGTCCGAGTTCGGCAAGCTGCCCCAGCTCTCGCAGATCTCGCGCCAGTTCCAGGACGCCGGCGGCACCGTGGTCTCCATCACCCGGCACACCGCCAACCCACTGCGCGCGCATGCCGACGCGGCACTGGTGGTCTCCGCACACGATGCCGCCCCGCACATCGAGCAGCTGCTGTACCGCTCCTCGCTGCAGTACCTGCTGGACTTCGTGTTCGTCCTGCTGTGCCAGGCCAATCCCGACCGCGACCGCCAGCTGGCGATCAACCTGGAGCGGGTCCAGCACCTGCTCGATTCCTGACCCCTGCCCCCGGAGCGCCCATGTCCACGAACCGCCCCACGCCGCTGTCCACCCTGCGTTGGCTGACCGTGGCCGCCGCGCTCGCCGCCGTGCCGGCCCTGGCCAAGCGCGCGCCCGCCGGCATCCCGCAAATGCAGCAGGCCCAGCAGCTGGTGGTGGTCACCACCGATGGCTGGGACGACAACCAGGGCACGCTGCGCACCTATGTCCGCAAGGGAGCCAAGTGGACCCTCGCCACCGCGCCCATCGCCGTGGCCATCGGCAAACAGGGCAGCGCCTGGGGCGATGGACTTTCGCCAGCGCAGTCCGACGGCCCGCAGAAGCGTGAGGGCGATGGGCGCAGCCCGGCCGGCGTGTTCGGCGTCGGGCAGGCCTTCGGCTATGCGCCCACGGCCGACACCGCGCTGGACTACCACCAGATGCAGGCCAGCAGCTGGTGCGTGGACTTGCCCGACTCGCCGCTCTACAACCAGATCGTCGACGAAAAAGATGTCGGTGCGCAGGCGGTGGCCGGGGCCAGCGAGCACATGCGCCTGGACCTGCACAACGATGGCGACGTGCGTTACCGCCAGGGCTTTGTGATCGAACACAACGCCCAGGCCGTCCCTGGCCACGGCAGCTGCATCTTCGCCCACATGTGGCGCACGCCCGGCGAGCCCACCGCCGGCTGCACGGCGATGGAGCCGGCCAACATGGTCCGGCTGCAGGCCTGGCTGGATCCCAAGCGGCATCCGCTGTTCGTGCTGCTGCCCAAGGCCGAGTACGTGCGCCTGCAGCACGCCTGGTCGCTGCCCACGTTGACCGCGCAGGCCACTCCGTGAACGCCGCGCCTGCGGGCGAAGGCCAGCTGGTCCGCGCGGTCAGCCGCTGGCAGATCGTCGGGCTGTCCATCAACGATGTGATCGGCAGCGGCATCTACCTGCTGCCCGCCGCCACCGTGGCGCTGATGGGCCCGCTGAGCCTGTGGGCGGTGCTGCTGGCCGGCATCGCCGTGGCCCTGCTGGTGCTGTGCTATGCGCAGGCCGCCAGCTACTTCGACGAACCAGGCGGCAGCTACCTGTACGCCCGGGAGGCCTTCGGACGCTACGCGGGCTTCCAGGTGGGCTGGATGATCTGGCTGACCCGCATCAGCTCGGCTGCCGCCCTGGGCAATGGCCTGGCCGACGCGGTCTCGCGCTTCTGGGCACCGGCCGGCGCCGGCGCCGGGCGCCTGTCCGTGGTCATCGGCTCGCTGGCGCTGCTGACCCTCATCAACGTGATCGGCGTGCGCTCGGCTGCCCGCACCGGCGTGGCCCTGGTGATCGCCAAGCTGGTACCGCTGCTGCTGTTCGTGGTGGTCGGCCTGTGCTTCATGGACTGGGGCATGGCCTTCGCCGGCACCGCGCCGGACCTGGGCGACCTGCCCAACCTGGGCCAGGCCGCGCTGCTGCTGCTGTTCGCCTATGCCGGCTTCGAGAACATCCCGGCTGCGGCCGGCGAGTTCCGAAACCCGCGCCTCGACGTGCCCTTCGCCCTGATCACCATGATCACCCTGGTGACCTTGATCTACGCCGCCGTGCAGGTGGTGGCCATGGGCACCCTGCCCGGCTTGGCGAGTTCGGCCACGCCGCTGGCCGATGCCGCCAGCCGCTTCGGTGGCGAGGGCCTGGCGCTGGTGCTGACCGTGGGCGCGGTGGTGTCGATCCTGGGCACGACCAGCAACACGGTGATGCTGGGGCCACGCTTCCTGTTCGCCCTGGCGGCCGATGGCTTCGGGCCGAAGTTCATCGCACGCGTGCATCCGCGCTTCCGCACCCCGGCCGCGGCGATCATCGTCCAGGGCGTGTTGTCGGTGGCGCTGGCGCTGTCCGGCTCGTTCGAACAGCTGGCGCTGCTGTCGATGGTGACCCGCCTGCTGGCCTACATCGGCACGGCCGCCGCGGTGCTGGTGCTGGCCCGCCGCCATCGCGACAACCCCAATGCGCTGCGCCTGCCCGGCGGCCCGCTGATTCCGATCCTGGCGCTGCTGCTGACCCTGGGCCTGCTGTGCAGCGCCAGCCTGGCCAATTTGCTGGCCGTCGGCGCCGCGGTGGTGGTGGGCACGGCGATCTATCTGTTCCCGCGCAAGGCCTGAGGAGAGGGGGCATGGGAGCCGCCATGGCGGCGATGAGGCTTTCCCGGTGGAGCCCCATCGCCGCCATGGCAGCTCCGACGTGAAGTCGGGCTGCTTGCTGATGCCAGTGCTGCGCTACTTCGCTGCGGCACCCGCCTGTCCAACCTGCTGGCGGCCAGGGTGGCGGCGACGGCGGTGGGCAACTTTGATAGAAGCCCGACAAGCCGACCCGCGCTACGCGCAGCCTTCCACGTAGTCGATCTGCGGTGGCAGGCCCACGCGCCAGCTGGTGACCTTGCCGTCGGCACCGGTCTCGAACACCAGCTTGTCCTTCCCCTGGCTGACGCTGAGGTACTTGCCGCCTTCCACGTACTTGTGCGGCATCGATGACAGCGCGTCGCCGTACAGCGCGCGCAGCTGGCCCTCGCCCATGCCGACCTTGCCGCCGCCGGGCGCGGTTTCCTTGCTGGTGGTGACGTCGTAGCGGACGAAGTGATCGTGTTCGATCATGAAGGCCACATCGGCCTTGTCGGTCGCCCACTTGGGCGTGAGCTGGTAGCAGGAGCCGCCTTCGGACGGGGTGCTGCTGTTGAGCTCTCCGCCCCAGGCCTGCCTGGCCTCCTCCACGGTGCTGCCCAGCTTGAGATCGCCATACCCCTGCCACCCCGCCAGCTGGCTGGACGTCGGCTGGCCGCTGGCCTCACCCGGCTCGGGTAATGACGGCGGCAGCGAGGCCGGAGGGACACTTGCGGCCGGCATGGGCTCCTTGGAGGCGGCGGTGTCGGCCGACGATGCGTGGTCATCGGCCTTGCAAGCGGACAGGGCCAGGACCAGGGCGGCGGTCAGGGGCAGCAGGGCTTTCATCAGGACACGGACTCCACGATCAGCAGAGCGTCCAGCCTAGTCACTGGCGGTGAATCGCGCGCGAACCGGGCCCTGCGCACACCTCGCACACCGCGCTGGTCGAGTGTCATGGCGGTTTCATCGGCACCGGCGAGCCTGCATCGGCCTCGACGCCGTGCCTCCCCATGCAACCTCGCAAAACCGACCGGGCCCATGCCGCCCTGCAGACCCATCGCGCGGGCCTGGACATGCGCCAGCGCCGGATCCTGATCATGGCCGACGGCCGGCGCACGTTGCCCGAGCTGGTGCAGTTGCTTGGGCCGCAGACCGAAGACCACATCGCCACCTTGATCCGGCAGGGCTACCTGGAGATCGCGCAGGCGTCAGCACCCCACATCGCCAAGGCACCGGACCCTGCCCCGCGCGTCCATCGACGCTCCCTGATCGCCGCCCGCTTCTACCTGCAGGGCATCCTGGAGCTGCAGCGCGATCCGCGGGCCGAGGCACTCCACCGGCGGCTGCACGATGCGCCGGACGACGCGACGGTCCTGGAGGTGATGCGCGAAGCGGTATTGCAGTTGCCTGCGATCACCTCGCCCGGCTACGCGCAGCGGGTACAGGCACGCCTGGCCGAGGCCGTCCCGGAACACTACGGCGACGCCTTGAAGGCACCGCAGCCGCCTGCGATCACAGGCTCCGGGGTGCTCAGCCAGGCGGCTGAAAGCGGCGGCTGAGCCCAGCCCAGCACTGCTGGTAGTCGCGCTGGCGGTGCGCGGCTTGCATCGCCTGGCGCGTCGGACGCAGCACCGCGCGGGTCTCGAACATGAAGGCCATCGTGTCGCTGATCACGTCGGGCTTGGACAGGTCCGCATGCGAGGCTTTCTCGAACGTGGCCGCATCCGGCCCATGCCCGGTCATGCCGTTGTGCAACGACGCCCCTCCCGGGGCGAAGCCCTCGGCCTTGGCATCGTAGGCGCCGTGCACCAGGCCCATGAACTCGCTGGCCACGTTGCGGTGGAACCACGGCGGGCGGAAGGTGTCCTGCGCCACCAGCCAGCGCGGCGGAAAGATCACGAAGTCCAGGTTGGCCGTGCCCGGCGTGTCGCTGGGCGAGGTCAGCACGGTGAAGATCGACGGATCGGGATGATCGAAGCTGATCGAGCCGATCGCATTGAACCGGCGCAGGTCGTAGCGATACGGCGCCCCGTTGCCGTGCCAGGCCACGACATCCAGCGGACTGTGGCCGATGGACGCGCGCCACAGGTGGCCCTGGAACTTGGCGATCAACTCGAACTCGCCCTCGACGTCCTCGTAGGCGGCCACCGGCGTTTCGAAGTCACGCGGGTTGGCCAGGCCGTTGGAGCCGATCGGCCCCAGGTCGGGCAGGCGCAGTGGCGCGCCAAAGTTCTCGCAGACATAGCCGCGTGCCTGGCCGTCGGGCAGGGTCACCGCGAAACGCACGCCGCGCGGAATCACCGCGATCTGCTGCGGCTCGACCTCGATCACGCCGAACTCGGTGGCCAGCCGCAGCCGTCCTTGCTGCGGGACGATCAGCAGCTCGGCGTCGGCGTCGTAGAACCAGCGCCCGCGCATGTCGCGGTTGGCCGCGTACAAGTGAATGCCCACGCCGTGCTGCGCCTCGGCGGCGCCATTGCCGGCCATGGTCAGCAAGCCTTCGATGAAATCGGTGGGCGCCTCGGGCAGCGGCAGCGGCGACCAGCGCAACTGGTCCGGGCTGACCGGCCCCTGGCCGAAGCCGTTGTGGAAGTCCGGCGCTTGCTCGAACAGCGCGAAGCCGCCGTGCATCGCCGCCGGCCGGATCCGGTACAGCCAGCTGCGCCGGTTCTGCCCGCGCGGTGCGGTGAACGCGGTACCTGACAGCTGCTCGGCGTACAGCCCGAACGCCACCTGCTGCGGCGAATTGCGCCCCACCGGCAGCGCCCCGGCAATCGCCTCGCTGGCGAACTCGTTGCCGAAGCCGGTCATGTACTGCGTCGCACTCATGGACTCGCCTACCCTCTCGATCTCTCGCGACTCGCGAAAGCCCCTCTCATGCAGGGAGAGGGGCTCAAGCGCTACAGCACGCCGCGCCGCATCTGGTCGCGCTCGATGCTTTCGAACAGCGCCTTGAAGTTGCCTTCGCCGAAGCCGTCGTTGCCCTTGCGCTGGATGATCTCGAAGAAGATCGGGCCGATCGCGTTCTGGGTGAAGATCTGCAGCAGCTTGCGCTTGCCGGTCTCCAGGTCGGCGTCGATCAGGATCTTGTTGCGTGCCAGGCGCTCGACGTCCTCGCCGTGTTCGGGGATGCGCTGGTCGATCACCTCGAAATAGGTGTCCGGCGTGTCCAGGAAATCCACGCCGGCCGCGCGCATCTTCTCCACCGTGACATAGATGTCGTCGGTGAAGCAGGCGATGTGCTGAATGCCCTCGCCCCGGTAGGCGTCCAGGTATTCGTTGATCTGCGACTTGGGGTCCGACGACTCGTTGAGCGGGATGCGCACCATGCCGTCCGGCGCGGTCATCGCCTTGGACAGCAGGCCGGTCTTGGCGCCCTTGATGTCGAAGTAGCGGATCTCGCGGAAGTTGAACAGCCGCTCGTAGTAATCGGCCCACTGCGCCATGTTCCCCGGATAGAGGTTGTGGGTCAGGTGGTCGATGAAGGTCAGGCCGAAACCGGTCGGCATGCGCTCCACGCCGGGCAGGAATTCATAGTCCGGGTCATGGATGGTGCCGGTGCTGTCGTAGCGGTCGACGATGTACAGCATGCAGCCGCCGATGCCCTTGATCACCGGCGCGGCCACCGCCTTGGTCAGCTCGCGCGGGCCGATCTGCTCGGCACCGTTCTTCAGCGCCTGCACCCGCGCCCATTCGGCCAGCTTGTTGACCCGGATGGCGAAGCCGCAGGCGCTGGGCCCGTGCTGGGCGGCGAAATCGGCGGCGAACGAATCCGGATCCTCGTTGATCAGGAAGGTGCAGTCGTTCTGCCGGTAGGTGCTGATGGCGCGCGTCTTGTGCCGGGCCACCTGGGTGAACCCGAGCTTGCGGAAGTAATCGTGCAGCTGGCCACCCTGGCCGGCGGGGGCGGCGAACTCGACGAATTCGAAGCCGTCGATCCCCATTGGGTTGTCGAACGTGGCAACCTTCGCTTCCGTTCCGGGCGCGTGCGTGGAGGGCTGAGCGCTCATGGAATCTTCTCCCATCTTGCAAAGGAACTCGCGGCAGCATAGTTTCAATTGAAACAAGGCCGCACGCCGCAGCGCACCATGACCCAGCCAGACGCCTCCCTGCCCCCCGCCCAGCCGCTGACCCTGCAGCTGGAAACCTTCGTCCCCTACCAGCTGAGCGTGTTGTCCAACCGCGTCAGCCAGGCGATTTCCGCCGAGTATTACCGGCGCTTCGGCCTGGTGATGACCGAGTGGCGCACTATGTGCGTCCTGGCCCGCTATCCAGGCCTGTCGGCCGGCGAGGTCGCCGAGCAGACCGCCATGGACAAGGTGGCCGTCAGCCGCGCCGTGGCGCGCCTGCTGGAGCGCGAGCTGGTCAGCCGCGACATCCACGGCGACGACCGCCGCCGCTCGGTGTTGGCCCTGTCGGCCAAAGGTCAGGAACTGCACGACACCGTCGCTCCGCTGGTGCTGGAGTGCGAGCGTCGGCTGCTCTCGGTGCTCTCGCCCGAAGAGGTCGAGCAACTCCACGCTCTGATGGGGCGCCTGGGCGGGGCTGGCATGGAGCAGCTATTGGATGGACTCAAGGACGCCCCGGTCAGCCCGGTGTCCTCGGCAGAGCGTCATCCGCCGCTGGGCTAAAGCCGCAGCAAATCCCACCACAACGCCGCGGTCTCCCGCGGCGTTGTCGTTCAGGGCCTCGCACCGCCCGCCGTGGCAGGCGCAGGCCCGATCAAGGCGCGCAGCGGGTGTAGTCGAACGCGATGCGCATGGGCTTACCGTCCGGGTCGGGCCCGGCGATCCAGGCGTGCAGGCGCTCACCCTGGCTGCGGTACTCGATGGTGGTGGGGAAATCGTGCGCGGCATTGGCGAACCGGATCCAGCCCGGACCGCTTGCCGCCATGGGGAAGACGGTGACCGCCTCGCCGTTGGGCAACACGTGCATGGCCGTGCGCGCACCGTCGCGCGTGATGCGCATGAACTCGAACGACTGCATCGCCTCGCCGCGGGTCGTGCGCGACATCCCGATCAACACACCGCCCACCGGCGCCAGCCACGTCTCTTCGATGAGTTGCCCGGCGCGCGCGGCGCACCAGCGTCCGGTCAGCCAGTCGAGGTCGGGCGTGGCGCCCAGCGCCACGCCTGACCACATCGCCATCGCCGCACCCACCACCGCCTTGGCCCTTCGCATCGTCGTCGCTCCATGTCAGGAGGCGCGACCTTAGCGAGGTGGCGGCCGCGGACGCTTGTAAAAACGCGCACGGCCCGATTCGATACAGGCCCATGGACTACACCGAATCCGCTCCGCCCCTCGCACTGCGCCAGTACGTGCAATGCCTGTGGGAGCTCCGCGACGAATCGCCCGATCCGGCGATCCAGGCCGTCTATCCGGACGGGCGTTGCGAACTGCTGGCCGAACTCGGCGTGCCATTGCGCTTCCACGGGATGGACGGGCAACTGCGCGCGGACCAGCCCTTCTGCTTCGCGGCCCAGCAACGCGGCCCCATCCGCCTGCAGGCGACCGGGCCCGTGCACTGCATCGGCGTGCGCCTGACCGCCGCCGCCAGCGGCCTGGTCGCGGGCAAGCGCCTGGGCGGCCTGCGTGACCAGGCGCCGGACCTGTACACGTTGGACACCGCCTTCGCCACGCGCTTCGAATCCGCGATCCGCGCCGGCATCCAGGCCGGTACGCAGCAGCCGCTCTGGGACCTGCTGCAGGTCCACTGCGCGGGCTTCACGGTGGATCCTCTGGCCGAGTGCGCCGCCGCGCTGCTGGATGCGACCGAGGGCGATCTGCGCATGCACGCGCTGGCCGATCAGCTGGGCGTGGCCATGCGCACCCTGCAGGGGCGTTTTCTCGCCGCCGTGGGGCTGACGCCGAAGGAGTACGCGCGGGTGCGCCGCCTGCAGGGCCTGCTGCGCACGCTGGATGCCACCGCCGCGCCCATCGCCGATGCGGCGGCGCGCCACGGCTACAGCGACCAGGCCCACGCCACCCACGATCTGGCGCGCCTGACCGGGATGACCCCGGCGCGGCTGGTCCGCGCGCTGGCGGGCGACCGCAACGCGGCAGACGCGGCGCGGCTGGCGGCGGCCTTCGTGCGCGGATACGCCAGCACCTGAGCGCATCGGCCGCACCTGAAAACGCAAAACGGCGGCCGGAGCCGCCGCTGCGTGGACCGGATCCAGGTCCTACTTCACGCCATGCATCAGCTTGCTGACCAGCGGGGCGATCAGGAACAGCACCACGCCAAACGCGGTGAGGATCCAGAAGCCCATGGTGTAGGCGTGCTCGGCCGAGGCCACGGTCATGCCGCCCTCGCCGCTGACCAGGCCGGCGAAGATGCCCGACAGGTTGTTGCCGATGCCGGTGGACAGGAACCAGCCCCCCATGCCGAAGCCGACCAGGCGCACCGGGGCCAGCTTGGTCACCATCGACAGGCCGATCGGCGACAGGCACAGCTCGCCCACCGACTGCAGGACATAGACCATGAACAAGGTCCAGAACGGGATCTTGCCGGCATCGCTGACCAGCGTGGACAGGGCAAACATCAGCAGCAGGAAGGCCGAGCCGTTGAACAGCAGACCAAGGCCGAACTTGCGCGGGATCGAGGGATTGATGCGCCCCATCTTGACCCACAGCCAGGCCAGCACCGGCGCCAGCACGATGATGGCCACCGAGTTGACCGACTGGAACCACGCCGTGGGGAAGGTCCAGCTGCCGAACTGGCGATTGACGATCTCATCGGCCAGGAAGGTGAAGCTGCTGCCGGCCTGTTCGAAGAAGCACCAGAACAGCACGTTGAACAGGAAGATGATCAGCATCGCGATCACCCGGTCACGCTGCACCTTGCCCTCGCGGATGCCTTCCACCAGCAGCAGCACCGCCAACGCGATGAACATCACGCCGAGGATCCAGGCCAGGGCCTGCGCGCCGATGGCCAGCAGGAAATAGGCCACCGGAATCGCCACGATCGCGCCCAATGCCACCAGCACGACGCGCATCGGGTTTTCAGCGCCCGGCGGCGGCGCGCCCACGCCATTGAGCGCCCCACGTCCGATCCAGAACCACGCCATGCTGATCAGCATGCCCACACCCGAGGCGATGAAGACCACCTTGTAGGCCGGGATCTCAGGGGTGCCGAAGACCTTGTCGGCCAGCCACCCGGTCAGCAGCGGGGCGACCATCGCCCCCAGGTTGATGCCCATGTAGAAGATGGTGAAACCCGAGTCGCGACGTTCGTCGCGCTGGCTGTAGACCTTGCCCACCAGGGTGGAAATGATCGGCTTGAACAGGCCGTTACCGATGATCACCGTGGCCAGGCCGATCTCGAACACGGTGTGGTTGGGTACCGCCACCAGAAACAGGCCGGCGGCCATGACGGCCGCGCCCACCAGCACCGAGCGCTGGTAGCCCAACAGCCGGTCGGCCACATAGCCGCCAAAGATCGCCGCGGCATACACCAGCGCCAGATAGGCACCGTAGGTGCGGCTGGCATCGCCCTGGCCCGAGGCTTCACCGCCGTAGAACTGGGCCACGATGTACAGGACCAGCGCCCAGCGGATGCCGTAGAAGGCAAAGCGTTCCCAGAATTCGGTCATGAACAGCATCCACAGCGGTCGCGGATGCCCCATCAGATCGCCGAAGGCCGGCGGATCGCCATTCATCGGTGGAACGGGTTCAAGCGTGGGCGACTTGGACTCGGCGGTCATGCGTCAGATTCCCCTTTGCAGCGTGCGTGGACAAAAAAACGTCCCGCCAAGGGGACGCGGCAGGATCACCGCTGCGGCCCCTTGGCGTCAAATGAAACCATTCCCGGCCGTGTTCAGCGCGACGGCGGCGCCAGCCCCACCACCGTGCGCACCTGGAACAGCTCGGGGAAGAACTCCAGTTCCAGCGCCTGCTTGAGGAAGCCCACGCCAGACGAGCCGCCGGTGCCGCGCTTGAAGCCGATCACCCGCATCACCGTGCGCATGTGGCGGAAGCGCCACAGCTGGAACTGGGTCTCCAGGTCCACCAGGTCCTCGCACAGCTGGTATTCGCGCCAGTAGCGGTCGGTGTCGGCATAGATGCGTTCGAACATCGGCAGCAGCGCCTCGTCGCGCACGTGCGCATGGCTGAAGTCGCGCTCCAGGTGCTGAAGCGGCACCGCATGGCCGAAGCGCGCCAGATAGCGCAGGAATTCCTCGTACAGGCTGGGGGCTTCCAGCGCCCCGCGCAGGGCCTGCTGGCCGAACGGATCGTGGGCGAAGACCTTCAGCATGGCCGCGTTCTTGTTGCCCAGCATGAATTCGATCTGCCGGTACTGCAGCGACTGGAAGCCCGAGGAGGGCCCCAGCACTTCGCGGAAGCCCATGTACTCCGACGGGGTCAGCGTCTCCAGCACCGACCACTGTTCGGTGAGCTGGCGCAGCACCTGCTTGGTCCGCGCCAGCACCTTGCGGGTCTGCCAGACCTCGTCGCGCTGTAGGTGGCCGATGGCGGCGCTGAGCTCGTGGATCATCAGCTTCATCCACAGCTCGGAGACCTGGTGCTGGACGATGAACAGCGTCTCGTCGTGGTGCGCCGGTGAGGTCAGCGGCTGCTGAGCGGCCAGTAGCAGGTCCAGCCGCAGGTAACCGCCGTAGGTGGTGCGGCCGGCCAGATCGGTGTGGATGCCGTCTTCCAGCGGCCGCTCGTTGTCTTGAATCTGCATCGAAACCGCCAGCTGCGGAGGGGTCCGGCATGGTAGCCGGTCGCGCGCGGACCCACGCCGCGGGATGGCGCACATGCCATCTGTGACCTGTCATGCAATTTACTCAGGATTCGTTCATAGTCGAAAATCGCGCTGCGGACAGTGGCGCATCCCCCGAAAAACGCGATGGAGAAGCTTCGATGACGTCACGGTTGGCGCGCCTGGCGGCGCTAGCGGTATTGGGAATGGCTGGAGCGGGTAGCGCGCAGGCTCAGGTGGTGATCAGTCAGGTCTACGGCGGCGGCGGCAACAGCGGCGCGACGTGGACCAACGACTTCATCGAACTGCACAACACCGGCACCGACCCGGTGGACCTTTCCAGCTACAGCGTCCAGTACGCCAGCTCCAGCGGCAGCAGCTGGCAGGTGACCACACTGAGCGGCGCCATCGCGCCGGGTGGCTATTATCTGGTGCAGGAAAGCGCCGGCTCCGGCGGCACCACCCCCCTGCCCGCTCCGGATGCGACCGGCTCGATCTCCATGTCCGGCAGCAACGGCAAGGTGCTGCTGTCATCCAGCCAGTCGGCGTTCTCCGGCGCCTGCCCGACGGGCTATGTGGACCTGGTCGGCTACGGCTCGGCCAGCTGCTACGAGGGCAGCGGCGCCACGCCCGCGCTGAGCAACACCACCGCGGCCCTGCGCGCGGGCGAAGGCTGCACCGATACCAACGACAACGCGGCCGACTTCTCCACCGGTGCGCCGGCACCGCGCAACGGCGCCACGGCCGGCGCCGTGTGCGGCGCCAGCGGCACTCCGCTGCTGTCCATCGCCGATGCCTCCGGCGACGAGGGCGCAGGTCCACTGACCTTCACGCTCACCCTCACCCAGCCCGCCCCGGCGGGCGGCATCAGCGTGAACTGGACCACCGCCGATGGCACCGCCACGGCCGGTAGCGACTACGTGGCCGCCGCCGGCACGGTGAGCCTGGCCGAGGGCCAGACCAGCGCCACGGTCACCGTGGACCTCGTCGACGACAGCGTCACCGAATCGGACGAGACCTTCACCGTCACCCTGTCCGACCTGGTCGGCGCGGCGTTGCTGGGCAACGCGACCGCCACCGGCACCATCGTCAACGACGACATCTCCCTGACCGCCATCCACGACATCCAGGGCAGTGGGATCCAGTCGCCCATCGCCGGTTCGCTGGTCTACACCACCGGCGTGGTCACCGGAGTCAAGAGCGCGGGCTTCTGGATGCAGACCCCGGACGCCGAGGCCGACAGCAACCCAGCCACCTCGGAGGGTGTCTACGTCTACACCGGCTCGACCCCGCCGGCCGCCGTGGCGGTGGGCAACCTGGTGCGCGTGTCGGGCACCGTGCAGGAATACGTGCCCAGCGCCGATCCCGACCAGCGTCCGCTGACCGAAATCAGCGGCAGCCCCTCGGTCACCCTGCTGTCCAGCGGCCAGCCGCTGCCCGCCCCGGTGGTGCTGACCGCCGACATGCTCACCCCCAGCGGCGGTCTGGACCAGCTCGAACGCTATGAAGGCATGCGCGTCACCGCCGCCAGCCTGCGCGTGGTCGGCCCCACCGGCGGCTTCACCAACGAGAGCAGCGCCACCGGCACCAGCGACGGCCTGTTCTACGCCGTGCTGGGAAACACGCCGCGTCCGTTCCGCGAACCGGGTATCGAGGCCCCCACCCCAGTGTCCGGCGAGATCCCGCAGTGGGACGGCAACCCGGAAATCCTCACCGTCGACAGCGACACTCTGGGCGGCTCGAGCACCGCGCTGGACCTGTCCGCCGGTGCGGTGGTCACCGGCATGACCGGCCCGCTGGACTACAGCTACCGCCACTACGTGCTGGTGCGTGACCCGGCCGTGGCCATCGAGACCACACCGGGCGTGACCCCGCAGCCGGCGCGCGCGCCGAGCGCCGACGAGTTCACCGTCGCCGGCTACAACATGGAGCGCTTCTTCGACACCACCGCCGATGGCAACAGCGCCCCGACCCTGACTGCCGCGGCCTTCGCCATGCGCCTGTCCAAGGCCTCGGTGGCGATCCGCGACTACCTCAACCTGCCCGACATCCTGGCCGTGGTGGAGATGGAGAACCTCTCCACCCTGCAGCAGGTCGCCGACAAGGTGAACGCCGATGCGGTGGCCGAAGGCCTGGCCGACCCGCAATACGTGCCCTACCTGCAGGAGGGCAATGACGTGGGCGGCATCGACGTGGGCTTCCTGGTCAAGACCGCCACGGTCGGCGCCAGTGTCGCCCGCGTGGAGGTCACCGGCGTGACCCAGTACGGCAAGGACACCACCTGGACCGAGCCGTCGGGCAATACCAGCCTGCTCAACGATCGTCCGCCGCTGGCCCTGGACGCGGTGGTGCACTGGGGTGACGGGCGCACCTTCCCGATCACGGTGATCGCCGTGCACCAGCGCTCGCTCAATGGCGCCGACACGCTCGACGCCGCCGGCGACCGCGTGCGTGCCAAGCGCCAGGCGCAGGCCGAGTTCCTGGCCAACCTGATCCAGGGCATGCAGACCGACGACCCGGACCGCCGCATCACCGTGCTGGGCGACTTCAACGCCTTTCAGTTCAACGATGGCTACGTCGATGCGATCAACACCATCCTGGGCACGCCGACGCCGGACGCACAGACCCTGATCGCCGGCGATGGCGCCGACCTGGTCAACCCGGACCTGACCAACCTGGGTGAACTGCTGCCCGAGGGCCAGAACTATTCGTTCACCTACGACGGCAGCGCCCAGACCCTGGACCACGTGCTGGTCAACGACGCCCTGGTGCTGGCCACCACGGCCTTCGGCATGGACCACGCCCGCATCAACGCCGACTTCCCCGAAGTGGCACGCAACGATGCGACCTCGCCGGCCCGCCTGTCCGACCATGATCCGGTGGTGGCCTACTTCGCCCTGGCGCCCAAGGCCGACCTGGCGGTGACCGCCAGCGCCAGCCCGGCCAGCGTGGTCGCCGGCCAGCCCCTGGGCTACACCGCCACGGTCAGCAACAACGGGCCGGAAGCGGCCGATGCCCCGGGCGTGGGCTTCTCCCTTGCCGGCGAACTGCCGGACATGGCGGTGACCCCGGCCGACGGCTGGACCTGTGACACGGCCCAGGTGGCCGACGACATGACCTCGGTGGCCTGCAACAGCGCCTCGCTGGCCAACGGCGACAGCGCCAGCTTCAGCGTCAGCGCCACCTCGCTGGCGACGCAGGCCGGCGGGACGGCGACCCTGGCCGTGGCGGCGACCTCGCAGACCTTCGACCCGGTCGTAGACAACAACCAGGCGGTCGCCACCACCGAGGTGACGGTTCCGAACACCGCCGACCTGGCGGTCTCCATCGCCGGCCCGTCCTCGATCAAGGCCATCCAGCTCTACACCCGCTACGTGGTGACCCTGAGCAACGTCGGCCAGTCCGCGCGCAAGCCGGAGCTGCTGATCGACGGCAACACCATGACCGCGCTGTCTCTGCTCGACACGCCGTCTGGCTGGAACTGCGTGCGCCAGGGCAGCCTGCGCGAGAGCCGCTTCCGCTGCAAAGGTCCCAAGGCCCTGGCGACCGGCGCCTCGGTGAAGTTCCCAATCTGGGTGACCACCGGGACGGCACGCCGCGGCAGCACGGTGCAGGTGGGCGCCGAAGCGTCCACTGCCTCGCCCGAAGCCAACACGGCCAACAACACGGCCACCTTCTCCACCGCCGTGCGGTAATTACCGACAAAACGTCCGTTGCACCCGCGCGGCCCCGCAAAGGGGCCGCGTTTTTTTGTCAATCACGACACATCTAAAAACGCTTGCTGCTGCGTTGCGGGAAGGCAAAGCGCTCCTGGGTCATTAACATGGCGGGGCTATGATGAAGTCCTCTTTGCGCAACACCGACGATGCCATGACCCTGGCAGCCAGTTTCCAGATCGAATACCTGCAATACCTCAACCCGGACGGCACCTCCAACGGGCGGCCCCTGCCCGAACTGGCCAAGGACACCGGCCGGCTGGTCGAACTGTTCAAGCAGATGTTGTTCGTCCGCGTCTTCGACACCAAGTCCATCGCCCTGCAGCGCACCGGCAAGTTGGGCACATATGCCTCGTGCCTGGGCCACGAGGCCACGCACGTGGGCATCGGCGCGGCGATGCGGCCGGAAGATGTCTTCGCGCCCAGCTATCGCGAGTACGGCGCGCAGTTCATGCGTGGAGTGAAGCCGCGCGAGGTGCTGCTGTACTGGGGCGGCGACGAGCGCGGCAACGACTTCGAGGTGCCGCGCAACGATTTCTCCTGGTCGGTGCCGATCTCCACCCAGTGCCTGCATGCGGCCGGCGCGGCCCTGGCGTTCAAGCTGCGCGGCGAAGACCGGGTGGCGGTGAGCACCTGCGGCGACGGGGGCTCGTCCAAGACCGATTTCTATGCCGCGCTCAACTCGGCCGGCGCCTACCAGTTGCCGCTCATCCTGGGCGTGGTCAACAACGGCTGGGCCATCTCGGTGCCGCGTTCGGCGCAGACCGGCGCGCAGACCCTGGCCCAGAAGGGCCTGGCCGGCGGCCTGTTCTGCCTGCAGGTGGACGGCAACGACCTGATCGCCGTGCTCGACGCGATGGACCAGGCCATGCAGCGCGCGCGCAGCGGCCAGGGCGGCACGGTGCTGGAGTTCGTCACCTACCGCCTGTCCGACCACACCACCGCCGACGATGCGCGCCGCTATCGCGACGATGCCGAAGTGAAGGCCGCCTGGGAGCGCGACCCCATCCCGCGCATGCGCACGTGGCTGACCGCGCAGGGCCTGTGGAGCGAGGAACAGGAAGCCGCCTGGAAGACCGAATGCGGCCAGCGCATCGACGAGGAGGTCAACGCCTACCTGGCCACGCCGGTGCAACCGGTCGAAGCGATGTTCGACTACCTCTACGCCGATCCGCCGCCGGAACTGCTCCGGCAACGCGACGAGGCCATTGCCCGGGAGCAGCGCCATGGATGACCATAAGCCCGCGCCGGCACACGAGGCCGTCGGCGAAGCGCACGCCATGCCTGCGACCGAAACCCCGACCGCCGCGCCGATCACCCTGATCGAAGCCATCACCCAGGCGCTGGCCTGGGAGATCTCGCACGATCCGACCGTGGTCGTGCTGGGCGAGGATGTGGGCGTCAACGGCGGCGTGTTCCGCGCCACCGCCGGCCTGCAGAAGCGCTTCGGCCCCAAGCGCGTGCTGGATACGCCGCTGGACGAGACCACCATCGCCGGCCTGACCGTCGGCATGGCCGCGCAGGGCATGAAGCCCATCGCCGAGGCCCAGTTCGACGGCTTCGTCTATCCGATGGTCGACCACCTGGTCTGCCACGCCGCGCGCCTGCGCTACCGCACGCGTGGCCGCCTGACCTGTCCGATGGTGCTGCGCGTGCCGTGGGGCGGTGGCATCCGCGCGCCGGAGCATCACTCCGAGGCCAACGAATCGATCTTCACCAACGTGCCCGGCCTGCGCGTGGTGATGCCGTCTTCGCCGCAGCGCGCCTATGGCCTGCTGCTGGCGGCGATCCGCGAGCCGGATCCGGTGATCTACATGGAGCCCAAGCGCATCTATCGCCAGTACAAGGAACGGGTGCCCGATGACGGCGAGGCGCTGCCGCTGGACGTGTGCTTCGTCTTGCGTGACGGCAGCGACGTGACCCTGGTGAGCTGGGGCGCGCAGGTCAAGGAAGCCCTGGAAGCCGCCGACGCGCTGGCCGCCGAGGGCATCAGCGCCGAGGTCATCGACGTGGCCACGCTGACCCCGCTGGACTTCGACACCATCGCCGAATCGGTGGCCAAGACCGGGCGCTGCGTGATCGTGCACGAGGCCCCGCGTACGGCGGGTTTCGGCGCGGAGATCGCCGCGCGCCTGGCCGAGGAATGCATGTACGACCTGCTGGCGCCGGTCGAACGCGTCACCGGCCCGGACACGCACATGCCGCTGTTCCGCCTGGAGATGAAGTACATGCCCAGCGCGCAGCGCGTGGTCGACGCGGCCAAGCGCACGCTTGCACGGGGCTGAGATGCCACGTGCGCGCGTGATCGCCCGACACCGCGCACCCGACCGCGAGGCGGTGCGCGTGGCCCAGGGCGAAACCGTGATCCTGGGCGACCACGACCACGAATGGCCCGACTTCGTCTGGGCCACGCTGGCCCAGGGCCTGGGCGGATGGATGCCGGTCAACGTGTTTCGCATCGACGATGCCGGCATCGCCACCGCGCAGCAGGCGTACGACACGCGCGAACTGGAGGCCGACCCGGGCGATGTGATCACGCTGGAGCGCGAACACGCCGGCTGGTGGTGGGCGCACGATGCACAGGGACGCAGCGGCTGGATTCCCGCGCGTTCGATCAAACTCATTCAAGAGAATGGGTCCTGCTGATGCGATGGGGACCTGCCACGCCGCACTTGAGTGCGCGTGGAGCAAGGAAGAACGAAGGAATTTATGCCGATCAATGACCGAGTGATGACGCCGCACCGCGCGCACTCAAGCGCGGCCCTCCGGGTTGCCGTGTCCGGCCGCCAGCCGGCCGCGCGCGGCTTGGACAGGCAACCAGCCTCGGGCGAACCGTGGTTCGCCCACTACGCCTCGCACAACCACCTGGCGGCCGGACACGACAACGTGGCTGGTCCCCGTCACATCAGCAGGACCCAACCATGAGCGAAAGCAAGACCTTCCACCTCCCCGACCTGGGCGAGGGCCTGCCCGATGCCACCATCGTGGAGTGGTTCGTGAAAGAAGGCGACGTGGTGCGCCTGGACGAACCGCTGGTGTCGATGGAGACAGCCAAGGCCGTGGTCGAAGTGCCTTCGCCGGTCTCGGGCAAGGTGCTCAAGCTGGCCGGCGCCGCTGGCGAGGTGGTGGTGACCGGCGCGATGCTGGCCCAGTTCGCGCCCGACCCCAGCCTGCCGCAGCGCGCGGAAGGCCAGGACACCGGCCATCACCACGGTCCGCCGAAGGCCGCCGCGCCGGCCAAGCCCGCGCCGACGCCGACGCCGGCGGTGGAGAGTTTCGACCATGAGCGCGACGACGCCGGTACGGTGGTTGGCGCGATGCAGTCCTCCGATGCGGTGCAGAGCGAGTCCGCCGTCGCCGTGGGCGGGGTCAAGGCGATGCCGGCGGTGCGCGCGATGGCGCGCAAGCTGGGCGTGGACCTGACCCGCGTGCGCGCCACCGGCGCCGAGGGCGTGGTGACCATGGCCGACGTGAAGCAGGCCGCGGCCGATGGCTCGGCCAAGGTCGGTCGCGGCCCGGCCGCACCCGCCGCCAGGCCCGCGTCCTCCCCGGCCCCCGTTTCGGCACCCGACCGCGCGCGCACCGCCGTGTCGGCCAGCGGCAAGCCGATGCGCACCTCGCCTCCGGGCAGCAGCGCCAGCGGCCAGCCCGAGCCGCTCAAGGGCGTGCGTCGCAACATGGCCCGGGTCATGGCCGATGCCCACGCGCAGGTGGTGGCGACCACGCTCAACGACGATGCCGATATCCAGGCCTGGTCGCCAGGCAACGACCTCACCGCACGCCTGGTGCGCGGCATCGTCGCCGCCTGTCGTGCGGTGCCGGCGATGAACGCCTGGTTCGACGGCCAGGCGCTGACCCGCACCCTGCATCCGCACGTGGACGTGGGCATCGCGGTGGACACCGACGATGGCCTGTTCGTGCCCGCCCTGCGCAATGCCGACATCCTCGATGCACGCGGCGTGCGCGAGGGCGTCAACCGCCTGCGCACCCAGGTGCAGGAGCGCTCGATCCCGGCCAGCGAGCTGACCGGCTACACCATCTCGCTGTCCAACTTCGGCATGTTCGCCGGTCGCTATGCCACGCCGATCGTGGTGCCGCCGTGCGTGAGCATCGTCGCCGCCGGGCGCGCGCGCTTCCAGATGACGCCGGTGATGGGCGGCTTCGAATCGCACAAGGTCATCCCGCTGTCGGTGACCTTCGACCACCGCGCCTGCACCGGCGGCGAGGCCGCGCGCTTCCTGCGCACGCTGATCGACGACCTGGCGCATTCGGACTGATCCTGTCCCCGCAGCCCCGGCCCGCCGATGCGGGCTGAGGGCCTGCCTCGTTGGCGGCGGTGTACCAGGCCGACCAGGCCGAACGCAGCCAAGTGCGGACCCTGACCGACCCAGGCGCCATGAAGTCCGCCGCCAAGGCGATGGCCGAGCACGACGCGCAGCGCCGTGAGCAGGTTCGCGCGATGATCCGCGCCGGCGCGCTGCGCAGCGCCGACGACTACCGCATGGCCGCCACCATCTTCCAGCACGGCCTGACCGGCGATGACTACACCCTGGCGCACGCGCTGGCGGCGCTGGGCGGCACCCTGGCGCCGGACGACGCGCAGATGCGCTGGCTGGCGGCGGCCACCACCGATCGCTGGCTGCTCTCGCGGCAACCCGAGCAGTGGTACGGCACCCAGTCCGTCTGCGATGCGCGCACGACGCCGCCCACCTGCGCGCTGGTGGTACGCGAGGGTGCGGTCAGCGACCAGGAACGCGCGGCCGCCGGCATCGCGCCGCTGACCCAGTTGCGGGCGGAAAACGCCGCACGCGAACAGGCCCTGCGCAAGCGCGCGCCCTGATGATCCCGACTCACCACTCCCTGCCGGCGAGCGGCACAACAGCAACGGTCTGACCTAGCACCGACCACGGCAAGAAAGACAAGCAGTACACCGCCTAGGGCACCTTCCTGCAGCGATTGCTGGGTCAGTCCTCGTCGTCGAAATCCAGTTCGGGAGACGGTTCGGCCTTCGGCGGCGGGGCGTTGCGCGTCCCGGGCTTGCTGACCACTTCCACATAGAACTGATTGCCGCCATCACTCACCAGGGCGTCGATGCCGCGGATCAGCTCGCCTGACGAAATCACCTGCGCGCTGGCTTCATCCACGCCAAGCCGCGCATCGAAGCGCCAAACATCCGCCCCGGGCGGCAGCGCCTTGCGTTGCTCGCGCGCGATGTACTTGCGGATCTCGTGCTTGCTGGCCTCCAGCAGGCGATCCGGATGCTTGCCTTCGAGATTGAGCTGGTAGGTCTTGCGCATGACGTTGGCCTGGAACACGGCCGTGCATTGTGAGGCCGTCCGCCGCTGCGCGCGACTGTGGGGGACTTGGTGGGAGCTGCCATGGCAGCGAAGGGCGCTCCCGGGAAAGCGTCATCGCCGCCGTGGCGGCTCCCACGGAGGGGTTGGCCGATAATCGGGCCGTTCCCCCCTTGGAGCGACCAGATGCCCGAATCCCGCCTGCACGACCTGCGCATCCTGGTGGCCGGAGGCAGCCGTGGCATCGGCCTGGCCATGGCCGATGCCTTCGCCCGCGAGGGGGCGCACGTGTCGATCTGTGCCCGCAGCGAAGGGCCGCTGCGCGAGGCCGTGGCCCGCCTCAGCGGCCACGGCCGCGCCGTCCACGCCCTGCCCTGCGACCTGTCCGATCCGGAACAGATCCACGCCTGGGTGGAGGCTGCGGCCGCCGCGCTGGGCGGCATCGACGTGGTGGTCAACAACGCTTCGGGCTATGGCAACGGCAGCGACGACGCCAGCTGGGCGGCCGGCTTCGACGTGGACCTGATGGCCGCCGTGCGCACCAACCGCGCCGCCCTGCCGCACCTGCGTCGCAGTGCCGCGCCGGCCATCCTCAACATCTCCTCGATCAACGGCACGGTGCCCACCCCGCGCGCGGCGGCCTACTCCACCGCCAAGGCCGCACTGAACTACTACACCGCGACCCTGGCTACCGAACTGGCGCGCGAGAAGATCCGAGTCAACGCCCTCGCGCCAGGCTCGATCGAGTTTCCCGACGGCCTGTGGGACCAGCGCAGGAGCACCGAGCCGGCGCTGTACGCGCGCATCCAGGGCAGCATCCCGTTCGGCGCGTTCGGCACGGTGGAAGACGTGGCCGAGGCCGCGGTATTCCTGGTCTCGCCCGCGGCGCGCTGGATCACCGGCCAGATCCTGGCGGTGGACGGCGGGCAGTCGCTGGGCGCCTGAGGCCGCCCCCGCCCCTCAGCTAGCCATGTCCAGCACGATCCGGCCCTCGATCTGGCCGGCGTGCATCCTGGCGAACACCTGGTTGATGTTCTCCAGCCGGTCGGTGGCCACGGTGGCCTTGACCTTGCCAGCCGCGGCGAAGGCCAGCGACTCCTGCAGGTCCAGTCGGGTCCCCACGATGGAGCCGCGCACAGTGATGCCCTCCAGCACCACGTCGAAGATCGACAGCGAAAACTCGCCCGGCGGCAGGCCATTGAGCGCCACGGTGCCCCCGCGCCGGACCATGCCCAGCGCCTGACGGAACGCCACCGGCGAGACCGCGGTGACCAGCGCACCGTGGGCGCCGCCGATCTCCTTCCTCAGGTAGGCCACCGGGTCGGTGGTCTTGGCGTTGACCGCCACCGTGGCGCCCAATTCGGTGGCCAGGGCGAGCTTGGCATCATCGATATCCACCGCCGCCACATTCAGGCCCATGGCGCGGGCGTACTGCACGGCCATGTGACCCAGGCCGCCGACGCCGGAGATCACCACCCAGTCGCCCGGGCGGGTGTCGGTCATCTTCAGTCCCTTGTAGACGGTCACCCCCGCACACAGCACCGGGGCGATCTCGACGAAGCCGATATTGGCCGGCAGATGGCCCACGTAATGGGCGTCGGCCAGCGCGTATTCGGCAAAGCCGCCATTGACCGAGTAGCCGGTATTGCGCTGGGACTCGCACAGCGTTTCCCAGCCACCCAGGCAATGTTCGCAGTAGCCACAGGCCGAATACAGCCACGGAATGCCGACCCGATCGCCTTCCCTGACGTGGGTGACGCCCGCGCCGACAGCCACGACGTGGCCCACGCCCTCGTGACCGGGAATGAACGGCGGCTTGGGCTTGACCGGCCAGTCGCCCTCGGCGGCATGCAGGTCGGTGTGGCACACCCCGCAGGCTTCGATCTTGACCAGCAGTTCGCCGGCGGCCGGCCTGGGCACGGGGACTTCCTGGATCTGCAGCGGCTGGCCGAAGTCGGTGACGACGGCGGCCTTCATGGTCGGGTTCATGGGTGGGGCTCCTGGGCTTGGGGACGGCAGCCCCGCACACCAGTCACCGGGGCCTGCGGCGATCCTCCGCCCGGCAACCCGGCGCGGCATTGATTCGGATCAAGCCACGCGCCACGCACCTGCCTTGCCCCCGACATGCCTCAGCCGTAGAAGGTGACCCACACATTGACCAGCGCCAGGCCGCAGCCCAGCACCCCCAACACGCATGAAGCCCGCGAACGCGCCGGCAGCTCCCCCCGCGCGAAGGCTTGCTGGATCTCGCCCAATCGCTGATGCACCAGGAACCCCCTCGCGCTGAGTCGGCTGGCGCTCCAGAGGCACAGCAGTGTCACCAACAGCAGGCACCCATGGGTCCATGAAGTCGGCGCGGCATAGGCGAATACCAGCAGGGCGACCACGCCCAGCATTGCGACCACCAAAACCGCGAGTTGGGCGGGCCGTTCCAATCCCAGCCAGGCCCGCCAGCCGAGCACGCGCTCCTGCTCACTCATCCATCCGCCTCCCTTTCATGGGTGATCCAGAGGATGCCGCGCGCAGGCTTGCCCGGTGTGTCGGCCGCCGGCACATTCACTCCTGCTCGGACACTTTCGCGCGCGCCGCCCGGCGAACTCCGAGTCCGCCTCCCACTGCGGCCACGCGTCGCTGTCGGCGATGCGCCTTCCCAGGTGGTAGATCACCGCGACGTCCTGCGTCTGGCCGGCCGCGTTCCAGCCCTCGGTCACCTTGTCGCAGGGTTGGTGGTAGCAGCGGGCGAAATAGGCCTCGCGCAGCGCCTTGCCGCGCTCACCCCGACCATGTCGAGCCCGGGCCCCACGCTGATCGCCGGCATGCCCTGCTGGGCGAGGGCGAAATGGCGTCAGCGGCCTGCGCGATCCAGCCAGCAGGCCAGGCCCTGCGCGTTGAGTTCGATGTCCATGGCCAGCGCCTCTTGCACCTGCGCCTCATCCAGCGGCACCTGCGCCTCGCGGGCACGCTGTTGGTAGAGCGCGGTCAGGCCTTCGAGCAGTTTGCCGTGGCGGTCCGGGTGGCTCTCGAAATCCTGGCCGAGCTTGGCCATCGCATTGATCTGTTCGTACAGCGCCTGGGCGAGTTGCTCGACTTGCGCGTAGTTCTCGCCGACACGCCCGTAATGGGTCAGGTACATGCCCTGCGGCTGGTAGGCCAGCAGGCGCGCAATGGACTGCTTGAGCGCGTCCGGTTCGAACTGCACCGGCGAACTGGTCGGCAGGATGAAGGCGCCCTGCGGGCCATCGAGTTCGCGATAGGACAAGCCGAAGGTGTCGCCGGTGAACCAGCAGGCGCTGCGCGTATCCCACACGCAATAGTGGTGCCTGGCATGGCCGGGGGTATCCAGGCATAGCAGCGGGCGACCGTTGTGGTCGACCACATGTCCATCCTCGGCCACGACCACACGCTCGGCCGCCACCGGCTGCACCTGCCCATAGCTGCGCGCGATCTCCGCCTCGCCATAGACCGCCGTGGCACCGGCCACGATGCGACTGGGGTCGATCAGATGGGGCGCGGCGCGCGGATGCGCGACCGCTCTGGCATTGGGCAGGTGCTGCAGCAGCAGTCCCGCGCCGCCGGCATGGTCCAGGTGGATATGGGTGACCAGCAGCCAGTCGATGTCCGCTGGCGTCAGTCCGGCGCGCGCGATGGCCTCCAGCAGCAGCGGCACCGAATGATTGGTGCCGCAGTCGACGAACGCCCCGCGCCCGTTCTCGACGATCAGATAACAGGCGTCGAAGTGATCGCGCTGGAAGGCGGTGTCGACGGTATGGATGCCGTGCTGGCTCATGGCGGGCCGGAAACGCGTGGACGAAGCTTCAGTCTAGGCAGCGCGCCGTGAGCGCCCGATGCAGCGCGCGCCGGGGGCCCTACGACGCGGCGGCGGCTTCGCGCAGCGCCGCCAGTGCCGCCAGCACCGCATCGGCCGGGACCAGCAGGCTGATCTGCGGCGTCTCCATCTGGTCGGCGGTCTCGGCGTTCTTCAGCGCGGCGACCAACTGCCCGGCGTCGCGCGGCGAATCGAAGCCCTGGCTCTGCACCAGCACAGTGCCCTGCGCATCGGAGAGCTTGAAGTAGAAGCGTCCGTCGGCCTCGCGGTACTGCTTGAACACCGGCAGCGCGGCCTTAGCCACGGCCTTGGGCGCGGTGGCGGCGGCCGCCGACAGATCGCGCAGGCCCACCGCATCGCGCAGTTCGCGCAGGAACGGCGTGGCGTACTTGGCGCGCAGGCGCGCTGCGCCATCGCGCAGGATCTCCTCGATCCGGTCCGGCCTGGCGACCAGCGTTTCGTAGCGCTCGCGCAGCGGCGCGATGTCGCGCTCGACGCGGTCGAACAGCTGCTGCTTGGCATCGCCCCAGCCGATGCCATCGGCATAGGCCTGGGCGAAGGCGGCAGTCTCCTCCGGCGTGGCGAAGGCCTGGTAGAGCTGGAACAGCGGCGAGCCTTCGGTGTCCTTGGGCTCGCCCGGCGCGCGCGAGTCGGTGAGGATGGAGAAGATCAGCTTCTTCAACTCGGCAGGCTTGGCGAACAGCGGGATCGTGTTGCCGTAGCTCTTGCTCATCTTGCGGCCGTCCAGGCCCGGCAGTGTGGCCACGTGGTCGTCGATCAGCGCCTCGGGCAGGGTGAAGTAATCGCGGCCGTAGACATGATTGAAGCGCTGGCCGAAGTCGCGCGCCATCTCGATGTGCTGGATCTGGTCGCGACCCACCGGCACCTGGTGTGCGTTGAAGAGCAGGATGTCGGCGGCCATCAGCACCGGGTACATGAACAACCCGGCGGTGATGCCGGCATCGGCGTCCTCGCCCTCGGCGGTGTTCTTGTCCACCGCGGCCTTGTAGGCGTGCGCGCGATTGAGAATGCCCTTGCCGGCCACGCAGGTCAGGAACCAGGTCAGCTCGGAGATCTCGGGAATGTCGCTCTGCCGATAGAACCACACCTTGTCCGGCTCCAACCCCGCAGCCAGCCAGGTCGCGGCGATCTCCAGCGTCGAGCGCTGGGTGCGCGCCGGATCCTGCGCCTTGATCAGGCTGTGCAGGTCGGCCAGGAAGTAGAAGCTTTCGGCATCGGCCGCGTGGCTGGCGGCGATGGCCGGACGCACGGCGCCCACGTAGTTGCCCAGGTGGGGCGTGCCGGAAGTGGTGATGCCGGTCAGGACTCGGGTGGTCATGCGCTGGTGTCGCGTGGAAATCGGGCCGTGCAGTTTACCCGCCCAACTGTGGTTCACCTTATTGGGACCACGCATGGGTGGGAACCAGGCCCCCGCGATACGAAATCATCCATCTCGGGCATGCCGCGGCCGGGCAGGCGATCAGGGACTGTTTCGCACCCCACGCGAGAGCGAGGACGACCGTTGGCGAGAGCGCACATGGAATATTGCGCCGCATACGACGACGGGCCCGAAGGCCCGTCGTCAATGTTTCACTGCAGAATAAAGTCAGTGACGGTGATCCAGATCGCGCTCGAACGCCGATACCTCACGGTTGGCGCGGTCGCGATCCCAGCCATAGCGTTCCTGCAGCTTGCCGGCCAGATATTCGGAGTTGCCCTCGGCCACATCGAACACGTCGTCGGTCAGATCGCCCCACTTGGCCTGGGCCTTGCCCTTCAGCTGCTTCCAGTTACCCGCGATGATGTCCTTGTTCATACCTCACCTCTTGTCGTTTGGTTTGGGTGTTGCTGAATCGCGTAACCAGCTTGGCCATTGACGCGTTGCGTGCGCATGAGCGGGCCGTGGAGGCGCCGTTATCTGTTCAGGCAGGCAGGTCTCACGTCTGGCATGCATAAAAAAAGCCGGCTTTCGCCGGCTTTTCTCGACAACCGAGGCGCGTGCCTCGGTGATGTCGGCACGCTTACTTGGTGCCGGTGCCGCCGGTGTTCTCGGCAGAGGTTTCCATCTTGCTGCCGACCTTCTGGACGTCCTGGCCAGCACCCTTGACGGTGTTGCAGGCAGCCAGCGAGCCAGCGAAAAAAGCAGACAGCATCAGCATGCAGATCATGCGCTTCATGGGAGTTCTCCAGTCGTGTGGTTTCCCGGTTTTCCCCTTCGGAAAACCTTGGCGCAAAGGCTGACGAGGACGCCGTGGAAGCTGCGTGAACCCTGCACATGCCGGTCAGCCGCAGTTGCGGGAGGCATGGAGCGATGGGCTGCGGAAAGATGGTGCCGCTTGTCCGAATCGAACGGACGACCTACCGCTTACAAGGCGGTTGCTCTACCAGCTGAGCTAAAGCGGCACGGACCGGCGCGGGGCCGGGCCCGCATTCTAGCCGCTGATGCGCCCGCAGTCGCGCGTGGCGGCGCGGGGCGCCTGGGCCTGGGCGCGTACCGCGGCACTGTCTCCCGCGCCTGCCGGCAGGGCGACATCCAGCCACCATTGCGAGGCGCCTTCCTCTCCGACCGGCTGCAACTGCGCGCTGAAGCCCGCCTTGCGCAGATCGGCCTGGCGGCGCAGCGCGGCCTCGCGACTGCCATAACGTCCCAGCGCCACGCCGTTGGCCGTCTCGCCGGTGTTGATGATCATGTAGTCGGTGAAACCCGCCTGGGCGATGCGCTCGACCATGGCCTGCGCGGCGCTGCGATCGGCCAGCGGCGGCAGGATGACGCTGTAGGCGCGCGCTGGCGCGGACTCGGAGCGGACCTGCGCGCGCCGCGGGGCCGGCTGCAGGCGGCCGCGCGCGGCCCGCGCGGTCTCGGCGCTGTCGAACGGTCCAAGCGCAAGGCAGGTCTCGGCTGCTGTCGGACTGGGCGGCGGCACTGATGCCTGGGCCGGGCTCGCAGGCGCGGCCGCCGACGCTGGCGGCGCTGCCACGGATTCGGACGAAGCAGTGGGCGCCGGAGATGGCGTCAAAGGCGCCGGGGCGGCCTCCTGCGTCTCGGGCGCGGGCGGCGCGGGCGGCGTGGGCGGCGCGATGGCGGGTTCCGGCAATGGCAATGCCGCGGAAGGCGCCACCAGTTCCAGCTGGGCGACCGCCTGCAGCGGCTTCGCCGGCGGCTCGATCTGCGCAGGGCCGCCCAGCCACCAGCCGGCCACACCCAGGTTGAGAAAGACCAGCAGGACGATCAGGGCGCGGATCAGCATGGGACCGGATTCTATCGGGCCACCGGCGTCGGCGTGGACGCCTGCCCACGTGCCCACGCCGCCAGCCCATCGAGTACCAGGCTGTCGGCGCGGCGCGCCTCCGGCAGTAGCGCGAGCAGCGAGGCGATGCCGCCGCCGTGCAGCAGCAGTCCCGGGCGCGCACCCAGCATCCGCTCGGCCTGGGCCAGGCTGCGCTCGATCAGGGCCACGGCGGCCCCGTCGCAGCCGGAGGCCAGCGCATCCCGGGTGTCACGCGCGAACTCGTCGAAGTCCCCCCCTTCCGCCGGCAGCTGCCTGGCGGCGCCGTGCAGGGCCTGGCGCATCAGCTGTGGCGACGGGGCGATGCGCCCGCCCAGGTGCCGTCCCCGCGCATCGAGCAGATCGATTGTCAGCGCCGTCCCGACCCCGGCCACCAGCCAGGGCCCCGGCCCCTGGCCAAGCGCTCCCAGCAGCGCCAGGAAGCGATCCACGCCCAGGCGCGACGGATCCGGATAGGCGACCTGCAGATCGCCCAACCGGGCTTGGCTGCGCGCGAAGGACACCAGCCGGAAGCGCGCCTGCAGCAGATCCAGCAGGCGGGCGGTCAGCGCCGGCGAAGCCACGCTGGCGATGCTGGCCGACAGCCCCTGCGCAGGCAGCGCGGCGGCCAGCGCCTCGAAGCCGGCGTCATCGGCGTGACCCAGGGCCAGGACCGGACCACGGCGGCCATCGGCCTGGAGCGGCGCGCACTTGAGCCGCGTATTGCCCAGATCGAACACCCAGCGCGCGCGATCGCTGCTCATGCGCGCGCCGGCCGCACACTGACCTCCCCGGCATGGACCGCACGCAGCTCGCGCCCGACCCGCAGGCGCAGCGCGCCGTCCTCGCCGATGCCCTCCGCGGTGCCGGTGATGTCGCTCTGTGCTTGGTACACCACCACGCGCCGCCCGCGCAGGGCATCGAGCGCGGCATAACGCGGCAGGAACGGCGCCAGGCCCTGCGCGTCGAACAGCGCCAAGGCCGGCAGCAGCGCCTCCAGCACCTGAGCCACCACCCGGTCGCGTGGCGGACGCGCGGGCAGCGCCTGCGCCAGGTCGATCCATGGCTGGTCGATCGCCGTCCCCTGGACGACGGGCATGTCGACGTTCAATCCGATCCCGACGACCGCCCGGACCGGGCCACCGGCCTCGCCACCGCCCTCCACCAGCAGGCCGCCGAGCTTGCGCTCGGCCACAAGCAGGTCATTGGGCCACTTCAGCCCGATGCCCTCCACGCCCAGCCCGCGCAATGCCTCGGCGACGGCCACGCCGGCGACCAGGCTCAGCCCGCCCAGGCGGGCCAGCCCGCCACCGAAGCTGCGCGCCACCGACAGATAGACATGGGCGGCCAGTGGCGAGGTCCAGGTCCGCCCGCGACGCCCCCGTCCGCCGGTCTGGCGCTCGGCCAGCAACACCAGGCAGCCCTGGCTCGGCACGGGCCGTCGCAGCAGTTCGCTGTTGGTGGAATCCAGCGACCAGGCCACTTCCAGGGACGCGATGTCGTCACGCACGGGCGCCGGAAGCGCCGCGGTGATCCGCGCGGGCTCCAGCAGGTCCAGCGGCTGCTCCAGTACATAGCCCTGGCCGGCACTTCCGGCGATGGCCACGCCGGCTTCGCGCAGGGACTGGACCCGCTTCCAGATCGCCGCGCGGGTCAATCCGGTCTCCTGCGCCAGCAGGTCGCCGGACACCGGCCCGGCTGCCAGCCGCAACAGCAGCTGACGCTCACGCTCGGCGGGGCTGGTTGGCTGAACAGGACGCGCGGTCATCCCCGGCATTATGCGGCACCTTCACGGCGCGCCGAAGCGCGCTATGATTGGGGCTTGCCGCTGTGTGCCCGCCCCGGAGTCTTCCGATGCTTCGCGCCTGCCTTGCCATCGTGCTGTTGAGCTGTGTCGCCTCGCCCGTGCTCGCGCAGAACGGACGCGCCGAACCGTCGGGCGCCGCCAGCGCGGCGGGCTCGGTCCATGGCGCTGACGCCGGCGCTTCCCCGACCTCGCCGGACAAGGCCAGCACATCGACCAGCTACGTGCGGGGCGGCAGTACGCCGGCCGCCAGCCAGGGCAGTGGCGGAGACGACGACAGCATGCTGCGCGTCCGCGTGCCCAAGTGGAACAGCTTTCTGCCCGGCATGTTCCGCTGATCCAGCGGCTGTGGCGCCGGCTGCGCGGCCAGCCTGCTTCAATCGATGACGCCCGTTGGGAGCATGCCGTTTCGGCATCGCCCTGGGTGCGTGGTCTGACTGCCGACCAGCGCGAGACACTGCGGCCACTGGTCGCCCGCTTCCTCCAGCAGAAAACCATCAGCCCGGTGGCTGGACTGCAGCTGGACGATGCCGCTTGCCTGCAGCTGGCCGTCCTGTGCTGCCTGCCGCTGCTCGGCATCGGACCCGGCGGCCTGCGCGGGTGGTCGCAGGTAATCGTCTACCCGGACGCCTTTCGGGTGCAGCGTAGTCATGTCGATGCCGCCGGGATCCTGCATGAGTGGGAGGACGAACTTGCCGGCGAGGCCTGGGATGCCGGCCCGCTGATCCTGTCCTGGGCCGACGTGCAGGCCGAGATCGCCGATCCGGCGGCCGGCTATTGCCTCGCCGTCCATGAAATGGCCCACAAGCTCGATGCCCTGGACGGCGCGATGGACGGCACGCCGCCTCTGCCCGCAGCCTGGAGGCGCACCTGGGCGCGAGACTTCCAGCGTCATTACGACGCCCTGTGCCAGCGCGTGGATGCCGGCAAGCGCACGGCCATCGACGCGTATGCCGCCGAGTCGCCGGAGGAGTTCTTCGCGGTGGCGAGCGAATATCACTTCACCGATCCGGCCACCCTGCGCCAGGCGATGCCGGAGATCGCGGATCATCTGGCGCGGTTGTACGGCGCCCCGCCCGTTCTATAGGCCCGGCGCTACAGGCCAGGCGGCAACTGGACCTCGAAGCGCGCCCCGCCCAATTCCTTGGAGCGGCTGACGGTGAGTTCGCCCCGATACCCACGCACCAGATCCTGCACGATCGCCAGGCCGATGCCGTGGCCCTGGACGCGCTCGTCACCGCGCACGCCGCGCTGCAGGACTTTGGCCACGTCGTCCTCGGCGATCCCCGGGCCGTCATCGTCGACGGCCAGCAGCAGCCCGGCCCGGCGATTGGCGGTCCCGCCCAGGGGCGCCACGGTCAGCAGCACGCGCGAACGCGCCCACTTGAAGGCGTTTTCCAGCAGATTGCCCATCAGCTCCTGCAGGTCGCCGGGCTCGCCATGGAAGCGCGCGGTCTCGTCGATCTCGAATTCGCAAATGACGCCCTTGGCCGCATAGACCTTTTCCAGCCCGCGCACGATGGATTCGGCGTAGGGCTCGATCGCGACCGGCGCGGAAAACAGGGCATGGCCGCTGGAAGCCGCACGCGCCAGCTGGTAGGACACCAGGTCGTTCATGCGCTTGAGCTGGATGTCCAGTTCCTCGCGCAGGGCCATGGCATGCACGCCATCGTCCAGCTGGGCGCGCAGCACCGCCAACGGCGTCTTCAGGCTGTGGGCCAGGTCGGCCAGCGTGTTGCGCTGACGCTCCAGGTTCTCGCGCTCGGAATCGATGAAGGCGTTGATGCTTTCGGTCAGCGGTTCCAGCTCGCGCGGGTGGTTGCCCGTCATGCCCTGCGCCTGGCCACGCTGGACGCGCTTGAGTTCGGCGATCACGCGCTGCAGCGGCCGCAGGCTCCAGTTGAGGATCAGGCCCTGCAGCAGCAGCAGCACCACGCCGGCGCTGCCCAGATACACCCATAGCGCATGACGGAAGGTCTGCAGCTGCGAGGTCAGCACCTGGGTGTCTTCCAGCACATAGATCGAATACTGGAATTCGCTCTGCGGTCCGCGCGCGCCCCACACCGTGCCCAGGCCGAACCGGTACACCGTGCCGGCGCTGCCATCGAGCTGGGTCATGTCCAGCGGCCCCTCGAAATCGCGGCCGCCAGGCTTGAGCAACTTGCCCGAAGGCAGATAGGGGCCTAGCGAGGAATCCGAGCTCCAGCGCCCGTTGGGCAACACGATCTCGGCGTAGAGCCCACTGCCGGGCTGACCGAAGCGCGGGTCGATGGCACTGTCCGAGGGAGGGATCAGCGACCCATCGCGACCGAAATCGACCTTGTTCGCATAGGAGAGCGCATAGCCCTCCAGGCGCCGCTCCAGATTGTCCTCGGCGGTGGTGACGAACGCGCGGTCCAGAGCCACGCCGGCCAGCGCCAGAAACGCCAGCAGGCCGACACTGGCCGCCAGCAGCTGGCGCGCCCGCAGCGAGCGTGGACGCCACTTGACGATCGGCTCGCGTGGGCCGCCCGCAGGCGGCGCAGGGGACTGCGCCTCGGGCATCAGCCCTCGTTGCGCGGAATCGCGAAACGATAGCCGCGACCGCGCACGGTCTCGATGGGCTTGAGCGCCCCGTCAGGGTCGAGCTTCTTGCGCAGGCGGCCGATGAAGACCTCCAGCACATTGGAATCGCGATCGAAATCCTGCTGGTAGATGTGCTCGGTCAAATCGGCCTTGGAGACCAGTTCACCGGCATGCATCATCAGGTACTCGAGCACCTTGTACTCGTAGCTAGTCAGATCGACATTGCTGCCGTTGACGCTGACCGTCTGCGCCGCGAGGTCCAGGGCGACCGGGCCGCATTCCAGCGTCGGCTTGGACCAGCCCGCCGCGCGGCGCAGTAGCGCATTGACGCGCGCGAGCAGTTCCTCGACGTGGAACGGTTTGACCAGGTAATCGTCCGCGCCGTGCTTGAGGCCCTCGACCTTGTCCTGCCAGCTCGAGCGGGCCGTAAGGATGAGCACCGGGAACTTCTTGCCCTCGTCCCGCAGCGCCTTGATCAGCTCCATGCCCGACATCTTGGGCAGGCCCAGATCGATGATGCCCACGTCGAACGGGACTTCCCGCCCCATGTACAGGCCTTCCTCGCCGTCTTGCGCGGCATCGACGGCAAAGCCCTCGCGCTTGAGGCGCGCAGCAAGGGTTTCACGCAGGGGGGCTTCGTCTTCGACCAGCAGAATGCGCATGGACTCTCCCTAGAAATCAGTGTCGGTATTGAACGGGCGGCACCTGAATGAACCACCATTTCGTTCAGATTACGGTTGTGGGGGGTTAGCCCCGCGTGGACGCTCGGCGGGGGCGTCGTTCCGGGCCGAACCGCCGCCGCGGCGTTGACGATTGCGCGAAGCCATGTCGTCGTCCATGTAACGGACCCGGCCCTGATCGTCCATCACCTTGACCCGCATGATGTCGCGGCCATCGAACTGAACCCGCTCGGCGCCCAGCACACGGCCGCCGCTCCTGGCCTGGGCGCGGCGCACGGCTTCGGCCGCCTCCGCGCGAGAGCGCGCACCGCCGTCATCGAATCGGCCGCGACCGTCCTGGGGAATATTCTCGCGACCGCCGCCGGGCGGCCATGCGCCCCGATGCTGCGCCCAGGCCGGTGCGACCGCGCACAAGGCAGTCGTTCCGGCGAGCAATAGGCAGTAAGCGCGTGAGCAGGTCATAACGGAATCGTAACGGAGCATTCCCCGATAGGGATGAACCGCTGCCGATCCTCCGATCAGGATGGACAACCAGTCTTGGAAGCACGCGGTGAATTGGCTCTGAACTTCCTGAACGGGGATCGGTGGGGATTCAGCGCGGTGAAGCCTCAAAAGATTTCCGCCACGCAGCACCGCAGCGAGCCCCCTGCCGCCTCGATCGCCTCCAGCGGCACGCTGCGCACCGCAAGGCCGAGCGCCTGCAGTCGGCCCAGTTGCGAAGGGACTAGCGCCTCCTGTGCGGTTTGGCTCATCCAGACCACGCCGGGATCCAGACTGATCGCGTTGGCCGCGAAGGCGCGCTTCTGCGCCGCCGCCAGGGTCAACACGCCTTCGCCATACAGCCGTTCGAGCACCCTGAGCAGGGGATCAGGCGTGGCCACCCCATCCGGGCACACCAGCGCCGCGCGGCCGGCCAGCAGCGCCAGCACGACATTGGTGTGGTACTCGCCCGGCGCCAGGTCGAACACGAACGTGGCGCGCAGCCCGAAAGCCGCATGCATGAGCGCGGCACCCTGCGCATCGCAGCGTTCGGACAGCCCACAGAATCCCAAGCCGCGGGCGCGGTCCACGACCAGCGCGCCGGTCAGTTCGCAGGGATGCGCCTGGGTGGACAGGTCGGTTTCGGCATAGCCCAGCACGTCGGTGAAGAACCGCCTGATGTCGGGACGATCCGCCTCGTGCTGACGCACCGGATGCCGCATGCGCCCCACGATCAACCGCCCGGGTGTCGTGGCGAAGACGTTATTGGGAAACAGCGCGTCGGGCGTGCGGGCGTCCCCTGCGAACGTGATCACCGGCACCGAGGCGACCAGCGCGCAATGCAGGGCGCGGTGCTCGGCTGCGGCCGCACCGGGATCGAATCCCCCCTTGGCCATGTACACGTTGTCCTGTGCCGACTCGGCGGCGCGGGCAAACCCATCGGGCGAGACGAGAAAGGCCGCGCGCGCCGTCGCCGGACCGGCGTCGGGCGCGCAGGCTAGCGCACGTTGCAAAAAGACCGCCGGATCGCGCGTCAGCATTGAGGACTCAGGCCGCGGCCGTCAGGCCCGTGTCGGTGCCTTCCATCGCCTGCTCCACCAGGCGCCAGTCCGCGCCGGGACGATGGGCACCTTCGCTCAGGACCTGGCGGAAGCGCCGCCCCCCCGGCTGCCCGGCAAACAGCCCCAGGACGTGGCGGCTGATGTGCTTGAGCGGCGTACCTTGCGCCAGCGCGGCTTCGGCGTAGGGACGCAACGCCTCCAACAGCGCACGCCGCGAACGCGGCAGGGCGCCGGCCAGATGCGCATCGGCGCGATGCAACAGGTAGGGATCGTGATAGGCCGCGCGCCCGAGCATGACCGCATCGACCTGCCGCAGGTGTTCATCGATGGCCGGCAGCGAGGCGATGCCGCCATTGAGCGAAATCGTCAGTCCAGGCCGCTCCTGTTTGAGCCGGTACGCCCATTCGTAGCGCAACGGCGGGATCTCGCGATTTTCCTTTGGCGAGAGCCCATCCAGCCAGGCCTTGCGCGCATGCACGATGAAGGTGTCGCAACCGGTCTGGGCCACCTTGTCGATGAAGCCGGCGAAGTGCGCGTAATCCTCCAGCTCGTCCACGCCCAGGCGGCACTTCACCGTCACCGGGACCTGCACGGCCGCGCGCATGGCGGCAATGCACTCGGCCACCAGCGCCGGTTCCTTCATCAGGCACGCGCCGAAGCGGCCGGCCTGGACCCGGTCTGACGGACACCCGACATTGAGGTTGATCTCGTCGTAGCCATAGTCCTGGCCCACACGCGCCGCCGCCGCCAGGCGCGCCGGTTCGCTACCTCCTAGCTGCAGCGTCACGGGATGTTCCGACGGGTCATATCGCAGCAGGCGCTCACGATCGCCCTGCAGGACCGCGTTGGCATGCACCATCTCGGTGTAGAGCAAGGCGCCTGGCGCAAGCACACGATGAAACGCCCGGCAGTGCCGGTCGGTCCAGTCCATCATCGGGGCAACAGATAGCTGGATTACTGTTTTTTTCTGCAGGCTCAGTGACTTACTAGACGTGATGGGCGAATAATTATTCACTTTATATACCGCTTTTTTCATCGTAATTTCCGTGCCGCTGTACCATTGTTGCACCACTAGCTGGGTGGTACGCCGCCCCGTCGTGCACCGATGGCAACCTTGCAGCCGCGGAACGGCAGATGGAGAGCCATTGTGCGCTGCAAAGGCCACAAGGCCCAAACGAGCAAGTTTCCAACCAAGACCGCCGCCAAGATGCGGGCCGACCGCATCGAGCGCGAGCTGGCCGAGCTCGAAGCACGCGATGGATCACCAGCTGACACTACGACACCGGCTGAGCTGATCGACTCGCAGACTGGCGACTGCACCAATTCGGGCCGGCAGCCCAGCATGACTCACATCGGCAACCCGACCTGCCTGCGAAGGCTTGGGCAATACCACGGTGCGGGCGCCGACGGCCAAAGACGTGATCAGCCGCGCTTGCGGATGCGTAACCGGCTATCACATAAAGTAAATATCGCCTTAAGGCGATCTTTACTTTTGAACTTTATGTTCTCGTGAGGTCTGCCGCCGCCTTCCGATCTCTCTGAAGCCGCTGATATAGCTTCTGCGCCAGCTCATATTCAATCGGGGTACTAGTCCTTCTAAGGACGTCATTCACTGTAATTCCATTCTCACACATATTGTATGAGCCACACTCAATCACAGTAGTCAATCCTCCAGCACCGCAGCCACCAGATAGGTCACAAACAACCATTTGTGAGGCAATCCATTGAGATTTACTCAAAGCCATTTTTTCACCCGCCGTTTCAGCGAGATCCTCCCCAAACTGCCAGCGATCACCATCGTTTGAGCCCGCCAAGATGCTTGCCACTTCGTAAATTGCCGTCGGGCTATTTGACGTGAGAAATAATTGTTCCGCTGCCGCACGTTCAGCGCGATTCAAGCCTTTGTCGCTCGCAGCCTGCCAGGCAAGATCCTGGGCGATATTTACATCATTCTCCCCCATGGCAAGTAACTGATTCTGATAATCCTCGGAACTCCCGGAAAAGTCTTTACAAAAGGACTGAACGTAACTGCTGTAAACGTTGTGAGACTTGGAACCCGCCTGCATTCCGTACCCTTTTCCACCAGGTGTCCGAGCAGCACCCTCACAAACACGAGCCGCACTTACCAAGTACGCGAGACCTTGGGCCTTATTTTCAGAGCGGGCGTTGATTACCTTTTCACGCAATACCTCGAAAGAGCTTAAGCCCTCCAAAGTGAGCCGCAGCCCAGGGGCTCCAGGGATGGGAGCATCAACCCTACCCTTTCCATTGAGGACAGCAGCTTCCGAATGAGCTTTCGTTTTCGCTTCGAAATTAGCAACGGTAGCCGAATTTTGGCTTCGCTGATAGATAACCCCCCCCGCGCCCAAGCCGAACACCAATGTTGCTGCGATCATTATCTTCTTCATTGACATGCTCCGGTTGGACTGAATTGCAGCGAGCCCGAGTTGTAGAGCCTTGTGAATTTCTGCGATTTCCCGGTGGTGGCCATCAACAGCGTGACACTTTTACCTATTTCGAGTAACGGCTGTCTCACAAGGTAATATTGCGCCTCGCGGATCAAAAGTTCAGGCTCATCACCGCAACTCAAGTTCATCGTTCTAACCTGTTTTAGCGTGATATTTACAGATACTCCTTCCGCAACTGGAAGAAACACGCCTCCGCCGATGCCACCGCCACCGCCACTTCCAATTCCATTCCCACTGCCAGGGCCTTCATCCTCCCAACAAATTTGTTGAGCATGGCCGTCTACGTAGCCAATCGTGCACGTGCGACCACTGCCCGGTGTAGCTTGCGCCGCTCGAACTGGCGAAACGGCTCCACATGCAGTGCCGATAATTAAAACTCCAAGAGCGCTACGCCAACTGCAAAAATCCATTTGCCACTCCTTGTCATGAAATTGGCGACGGGCCCGCCACCAAGCAGCCAAGCATCACTCTCCATTGCTCTGGAATGTCCACACGCAAAGATGACTGCGCTGCGATAGTTGACGCATCCTGGCAAGCTCTGCAACGCCAATATTGGTCAACAAACACGGGCACCGCCTAGATCACCCAAAGAGAATCGTACCGGTGGTACACCAGAACCTCTTAAGCCCTTATCCGGTCAGGTTTTCAGTCCAATCCATCATCGGGGCGACTTGAAGCCTGGGCAGCGTCATCGGCAATCGGGGCGGCGCGATCGGGGCGTCCGCGGGTCACTAGGGGAAATGTGGATTATGCCAGCCCTGCCAGGTAGGCCCGCTCAGTCCAACGGGCGGGCCCAGTGCGCGTAGCTGGTGCGCAACAGGCTGCGCAGCGCCTGCACCGGCATGCGCTGCTCCGGCGCCACGCGCTCAGCCACGCCGCGCCAGCCATCTTCGTCGTCGCGGGCCCTGGCGCGCACCACCTCCCGGCACGGCCGCGCCAACGCCTTGGCCAGCGCGCAGGCGAAGTACACATCACCCGGCGCCCAGCCCGGCTGCTGCCCGAGCGCCACGACATAGCCACGCGGCACGTCGAGATAACGCGCGATCTCGTCGACGAAGGCGTCGGGATAGCGCGGCGCGTAGGCATTGAGGTCCTTCAGCCTGGCATCGAGCCATGCGTCGCCGGTCTGCGCGGCATAGGGGGGCGGCGCAACGGCCGTCTGGGAAGAGACCGAGCCGCGATCTACGGTCTGAGCCCAGGCACCGCAACTGACTGCGAGGCAGGCGATCGACAGGCTCCAACGCACCCCGCTGCGTTTCATCCCAGCGCGTCCCCGGCTTCGATGCGGGCCAGTGCCCCGGGCAGCTCACGGGCATCCTGGACCTGCAGCAGTTGCGGGGTGTGCTCGGCCAGATCGTGCTCGGCCTCATGCGCCCAGGTCACGTGATACGGCATATGGATGCCCCAGCCCCCCAGCCCGACGACCGGCGCGATGTCCGAGCGCAGGGAATTGCCGATCATCGTGAAATGCTCGGGGGCGACCTCCAGTTCGCCCAGCACGCGCTGGTAGGTCGGGGTGTCCTTTTCCGAGACCACCTCGATGCGGTGGAACAGGTCCGACAGCCCGGACTGCACGATCTTGGCCTCCTGATGGAACAGGTCGCCCTTGGTGATCAGCACGATACGGTGATCGGCGGCGATGGCTTCCACGGCAGCCCGGATGCCATCGATCAGCTCGACCGGATGGTCCAGGGTGGCCCGGCCGATGGCGATGATGTCCTGCACGTGGCGGGCGCTGATGCGCTCCTCGGTCAGCTCGATGGCCGCTTCGATCATCGACAGCATCATCCCCTTGGCGCCGTAGCCGAAGATGCGCAAGTTACGGCGCTCGACCGCCAGCAGGTGTGCCTGGGTGCGTCGATCGCTCAGGTCGATGTACTGCCCCACGATCTGCTCGAAGGCGGCCTCGGCGGCGCGATAGTAGTCCTCGCTCTTCCAGAGCGTGTCGTCACCATCGAAACCAACCCACTCGATACGGGGCATGCTGACTCCAGATGCGGCATGGGAGGCCTTGAGGATACCGGTTCGCGCAAGCCACTACGCGCCCGCGCCCCGCTGCCCGAACCAAACGAAACGGGCGGCCCATGGGCCGCCCGTTTGACGCTTGCAGCATACGTTGGAGACCCACCGCGATGCTGCAGCCAGCGCTGTTGCTTCGCGTTAGTGCGCCGGCGGGGTGCTTTCAGCCGGTGTGGTCTCAGGCGGGGTTTCCATGGACGGCGGGGTGCTCTCAGCCGGCATGGTCTCGGCCGGGGTCGACTCCGGCGGCATCGTTTCAGCCGGCGCGGACTCGGCGGGCATGGTCTCGGCCGGAGCGGAATCAGCCGGCGGCGCGGTGTCTTCGGCCTTCGGACCGCAGGCGGACAGCACCAGCGAACCGGTCAGAACGGCGGCCAGCACCAGAGTGTTGCGAATCTTCATCGGATCCTCCTTGTTGCGTATGGGATCTCCGCGGTCAGGCGAAGACGGACGTGGGCGGAATCGGAATACGGGTGGAACGTCATGCAAGACTCCATGAACGCATGAACGGGAGTCCCGCACGCATGAAACGCTGTCCTACCGTTGCGGTCAAGTGAAGCGTTGTCCCGCGCTGCAAGACATTCTGCCCCGGGGGACTACTGCCCGGCCCCTCCGCCATAGTGGCTGACGATGAAGGCCTTGTACTCCTCAGGGGTGAGCTTGCCATCCGTGTCGCTGTCTGCTTGGCCGAAGATCTGGGTCAGGCCGGGGCTGCTATTGGCCTCTTGCTTGCTGATGGCGCCGTCACGGTCGGCATCCAAACTCTCCCAGCTCTGCTGGCTTTGGCCGGACGCGGCCGGCTGCGCCGGTGTCGCCGCATCGGATTGGATCTGCTGGGGGTCACGCATTGCCGCGTCCTGCAGGTCCTGCTGGGTCTGCTGCTGGGCGAAGGCCGTCACTGACAGCGCCAGCGATGTCCCGAGCGCGAGCGCGGCGGCCAGTGGGGAACGGATCGTGGGATTCATGGTTGGCTCCTTTCCTGTCCTGTGGGCGGGTCCTGTGGGCGGGACGCCGCCGCGTCAGACACGTGGCATCCGTGGCGAACCATGAGACCGAGCGCCTGAACGCAAAAACCCATGCGCGGGCGCGACCAACGCCGCGTTAACCCACTCGATCACAAGCCACGCTAGGCCTGTCGTTAGCGGGACGTCGGCGGTCTGCAAAGCCGTCGTTTTGCGCGTGATGCAGCCGACGGTTTCACGCGGGTGGTTCGGAGTCCTGCGGTACCTGCGCGGAAGAACGCGCACTGAATGCAAGTCGCGAGAGCACGACACCGACCACCGCACCGATCGCCTCGCATGCGACGCGCACGCCGAGGGCGTCGGGATCGTGGATCCGTTGCAGGGCCATCCGTGCGTACAACGGCGACTCCAGCTTGACCGTGCCGATGTAGAACAGATGCCAGGTGTCGATGCCAGCGCCGATCAGCAGGGCGATCCCCAGACTCCAGCCGATGGCGTGGGCCTGATGCAGGCCCGTGCGGGCGGCGATCCAGTGCCACACCGCGTAGACCAGCAGGCCGATCAACAACGCGATGGCGCCGGCCTCGAGCGCGCCGAGCAGGCCAAAGTGCAGGGGAAGATTCATGAAAGACCGACTTGCGCCGCGACAGGAAGCGCGGCTCGAGGAGGTCACTACTCTAAAGCAAGGTCACCCGAACGCCGTCAGGCGTCATTCTCGGCCCGGGCGATGACCTGGGCCTGGCCGGCGTCGTCCAGGATCAGCTGAATGCTGATCGGCCGGCAGCAGACCTGGCAGTCCTCGATGTAAGCCTGATCCCCGGCCGAGGCGTCCACCGCGATCTCCAGCGGCTCTCCGCAGTACGGGCAATGGATATCGAGAAAATCGAGCATGGGCGTGAGGATGGGTGCGTATGCGTGAGGACGGGGTCAGACCGCAGCGCAGAGGCGGCGGGTCTCCCGATCACCCCAGCGCGGCCGGCGGCGCGTCGCGGCCGAGCGGCGGACGCAGATGGCGCATCCGCCACCACAGCCCGCCCACATGCACCAGCGAATACACCACCAGCGCCGCGGCGATGCCCATGGTCAGCGGACTGGCCTGCTGACCGCTGGCCGCCATGCCGCCGGTCAGCGCGCCCTGGCTCCAACGCCATGCCAGCCGCCCCAGCAGCACCACGCTGAGCGCACCGCCGATCCAGGGATTGGGCGTATACCAGCCACAGCCATCGACCCATTCGGTGTGGGTATGGCGCAGCGAGAACAGGCCCAACGCGGCGCCCAGTCCCGCGCCAACGGCGACGCCGAGCGCGGCATGCGGCAGCAGGCATGCCACCAGCACCAGCATGGCCGCGACGAATGCCAACAGACACAAGCGCACCATCGTGCGCCGTGGCTTCCATTGCTGGCGTCCGAAGCTGCGCCGGATCCGGCGGTAGTAGAGGAAGGCCAACCCGGCGACCGACAGATACGGGGTCAGCGGGGCAAGGGCGTGGGCAGGCATGGACAGATCCTCGCGGCGGGCACCTGCGCAGACTGGGCCGGCTCGCGGATCAAGACAAGGTGCCAAGTGTCACCTTCTGCCCCACCGCAAGGCCGCACGCGGCCCGGTGACGATGTGGTCAGCACTGACGCGAACTGAACAAGCCGCCCCGCGAGCCCGGGTACAACCAAGGACACCCACGGCCGATGACCGAAAAGGCGTCCTTCCATGTCCACGTCCCGCACCGCGCTTTCCCTGTCCTGCCTGCCCGCGTTGCTGGCCCTGGCAGCCTGTGGGGGTGCCACCTCCACGTCGGCGGCGACCGATACACGCACCGGGGCCGACACGGCGCCGTTCCAGGTCACCGCCCTGCAGACCTTCGACGCGCCCTGGGCGATGACCTTCCTCCCTGACGGGCGCCTGCTGGTGACCGAAAAGCGGGGTCAATTGCGCCTCTTCGATCCCGACACCCGACGCACCGGCACGATCGAGGGCGTCCCGGCGGTGGAAGACGGCGGTCAGGGCGGACTGGGCGACGTGGTCCTGCACCCTGACTTTTCCAGCAACCGGCAGGTCTACCTCAGCTATGCCGAGGCCGGCGCGGATGGCACCCGCGGCGGCGCGGTCGCCCGCGCCACCCTGGTGCTGACCGGAGAAGGCGATGGCCGCCTGGAGGCGCTGCGGGTGATCTGGCGCCAGACCCCGAAGGTCACCGGACAGGGCCACTACGGCCACCGCCTGGCCTTCGGACCAGATGGGCTGCTGTGGATCAGCTCCAGCGAGCGGCAGAAGTTCGACCCGGCCCAGGACATGTCCGGCAACTTGGGCAAGATCGTCCGGCTCCATGACGACGGGCGCGTGCCAGCCGACAATCCTTTCGCCGAACAGGGCGGCACAGCGGCCCAGGTCTGGTCGCTGGGCCATCGCAACGTGCTGGGCCTGGCCTTCGATGCCCAGGGCCGGCTGTGGGCGCACGAGATGGGGCCGCGCGGCGGCGATGAGTTCAACCTGATCGAACGCGGCGCCAACTACGGCTATCCGCTCGTCTCCAACGGCATTCATTACGATGGCCGCCCCATCCCCGATCACGACACGCGCCCCGAATTCAACGCCCCTAAGGTGAGCTGGACGCCGGTGATCTCGCCGGCCGGACTGGTGATCTACTCCGGCAGCCAGTTCCCCGACTGGCAAGGCGACGCCTTCATCGGCGGGCTGTCCTCCCAGGCGCTGGTGCGCGTGGAGATCGACGGGACGCAGGCGCGCGAAGCGGCCCGCTACGACATGGGCCAACGAATCCGCGAGGTGGAACAGGGACCGGATGGCGCCCTGTGGCTGCTGGAGGATGGCAAGGAGCGCGGCGGCGGCCGGCTCCTGCGACTGACGCCACAGGCCTGATCCTGCCGGCCGCGGCGCGGGTTATTCCCGAGTGATCTTGTGCCCGCCGAACCCGTTGCGCATGGCCGCGAGCAGCTTGTCGGCATACGAGTCCTTCTCGCGCGAACGCAAGCGTTCGAGCAGGGACAAGGTGATCACCGGCGCGGCGACATCCAGGTCGATGGCCTCGGCCGCGGTCCAGCGCCCCTCGCCCGAATCCTCCACATAGGGCGCAATGCCGGCCATGGTGGGATTGTCCTTCAGCGCCTCGGCGGTCAGGTCCAGCAGCCAGGAACGCACCACGCTGCCGGTGCGCCACACTTCGGCGATCTGGTGCAGGTCCAGCTTGAAGTCCTGCTTGCCCTGGAGGATGGCGAACCCTTCCGCATAGGCCTGCATCAGGCCGTACTCCACGCCGTTGTGGACCATCTTGGTGAAATGCCCCGACCCCACCGGTCCGACATGGCCCCAACCCGTGGTCGGCGATGGCGCCAGCGCCTCGAAGATCGGCTTGAGCGTGGCCAGGGCCTCGTCCGGGCCTCCGACCATCATGCTGTAGCCCTCGGTCAGCCCCCACACGCCGCCGCTGGTGCCGCAGTCGACATAGGCGATGCCCTTGTCCTGCAGCGCCCCGGCACGGCGCAGGGTGTCCTTGTAGTAGGAGTTGCCGCCATCAATGACGATGTCGCCGGGCTGCAGCAGCGGCACCAGCGTGTCCAGGGTGCTGTCGACGATCTTCCCCGCCGGCACCATCAGCCAGACGATGCGTGGCGAAGGCAGGCCGGCGACCAGCGCCTCCAGGGTGTCGGCGGGGCCGATCCCATGTCCGGCGGCACGTGCACGCGCTTCGGGCATGGGGTCGAATCCAGCGACCTTATGCCCGGCCTGCACCAACCGCTGGGCCATGTTGGCGCCCATGCGCCCCAGCCCGACCATGCCCAGTTCCATACCATCGTCTCCGAAGACTCGCGCACCATCGCGCGGCCGCCATGATGCCCCCGCCTGCGTGAGTCGGGGGTATGCAAACGATGACCCGAGATGGCCGCCTCGAGCGGGCTAGTCGCGGACCAGGGTGACGTAGGCACCGCTGCCGAGGATCTGGAAGGTGTCGTTGTCCACCCGGCGCACCGGACTGCCATCGTCCAACGCGTAGCGATCGCGGGGATGGCCAGATGCGGCCTGCTCGACATCGGCAGGCAGGATGCGCACGCGGCGACGCTCGCCGGTGCTGTCCTGCGCGAGGAAATAGCGAGATTCCATCGGGTGTCCCTCCCAGGAGCACGTGGTCCAGGGAGCTTGGAACCGCAGGCGTTAAGACCATCTGCAGGCGGCGCGATGCCCATGCCGGCCACGCGCGGTGAACAAAAAAGCCGACCTGCGAGGTCGGCTCTGGCGCATATCCGGTGGATGCGGATCAGGGCTCGGATGCGGGCTCGCTGGTCGACTTGGGCGGTGCGGGCGCGTCCACGGGCGTGGCGGGCGCGGTGCTGGTCGGCGCCGGGACGATGGTCCCCGCAGACGGGGTTTCGGCCGGCATCGGGATGGTTTCGCCGACCGGCTGCGGCTGCAGCGGCTCTGGCGCGGGCGGAGGCGGCTGGACCGGCTTGGGCGCGGCCGGCGCCGGCTTCTTGACCTGCGGCGGCAGATAGCGGTCGACCAGCTTGAAGAACGAGCGGTAGAAATTGGGATCCTGCACGGTCAGGCTGGCCACGCGCACCAGCGAGTCATCGGTACTACCGAACGGCAGCGACAGCGAGCCCAGCGCGGTGCCCACGCTGGCAGAGGTATTGGACTTGCGCAGGTTGTAACGATCCTGCGTGGCACTGGCGAAGACCCAGGATTCGCCCGAGGCCTGGCCCACGCAAGACACGCGGATGGCGACCTGTTCGTGGACTTCCGGCTCGGGCTGGAAATTCTTGTTGGCTTCCACCGTGGAGGCATCCGAGCGGCTAACCACGTAGCCCTGGCTGAGCAGCGCCCGGCGCGAGGCCTCGCAGACCTGGTCGGGCGAGCGGTCGAAGGTGCGCGAATACGTCCCGTCCGAATCGAAGGTCTCGGTCGCCAGCATCTCGCCGCGGTTGGAAAAGGGCATATGACCGCAGGCGGTCAGCAGCAGAGCGGCAGTCAAGGGTGCAAGGCGCAGCACGATTCGTCGCATGGGGGCTGGCAGGACAGGTGCGGAAAACCCCCGAAGCATACCCTTGTCCGACGTAAACGGTTTCACCTCGGCGCACACTTCGCTCAGTCGGCGTTGGGACTGGCCCTGCGCGGGCACCGAACGCCGCACGGGCCCATCACGGCAGCGGGCCTAGGCTCGATGCCTTCCTGAGCAACCCGCGAGGCAAGCACATGCAGGCTCTGATCACCGGCGGCAGCGGCTTCATCGGCCAGGCGCTGTGCCCTGCCCTGTTGGCCGCCGGCTGGCAGGTCTCGGTGGTCAGCCGCGACACGCGCGAGGCGGCGCGGCGCCTGCCCGGGGCGGTGCGCCTGCTGGCCGACATCGAAGGCGCCGGCGGTGCCGATGCCGTCATCAACCTGGCCGGCGCACCGCTGGCCGGTCGGCGCTGGAGCGAGGACTACAAGCACACCCTGCGCGAATCCCGCCTGCGCACCACCGAGTCGGTCCTGGCCTGGATGGAGGGCCTCACCGTGCGCCCCGGCGTGTTGATCTCCGGCTCGGCCATCGGCTACTACGGCCCGCGCGATGACACGCCCCTGCCCGAGACCGCACCGGCGGGCGAGGACTTCGGGGCCCATCTGGCCGCCGACTGGGAGGCGGCGGCGCTACCCGCCCGCGACCTGGGGGTACGTACCGTCCTGCTGCGCACAGGCGTGGTGCTGGGCGATGGCGGCGGCGCGCTGCAGCAGTTGCTCACGCCGTATCGCATGGGGCTGGGCGGGCCCATCGGCGATGGCCAGCAGTGGTTCAGCTGGATCCATCGCGACGACCTGGTGCGCATGATCCTGTGGCTGCTGACTGAGGACACCGTGGATGGGCCGGTCAACGGCACCGCCCCCGAACCGGTGCGGCAGAAAGACTTCGCCGGTGCGCTCGGTCGAGCCTTGCACCGTCCGGCGGTGCTGCCCACGCCAGGGTTCGCGCTCAAGGCGGCCTTCGGCGAGATGGGGCAGATGCTCATCGACGGCCAGCGGGTCATCCCGGCGCGGGCGCAGGGCCAGGGGTTCCAGTTCCTGTATCCGGATATCGAAACAGCCCTGGCCCAGATCCTGGAGACGCAGGCCTAGGCCGTCAGCCAGCGGCCGGTACGGCCAAACGCGCGCGCAATTGCTGCGCGCGCGCGGTAATCGCGGCGCGGCGCGTGTCGTCCAGCCGTTCCAGGCTGCGCCACTGCAGCGCCGCGCGCGGGTGGCGCGCGAAACGCGCCTCATGGCGCAACAGGAAATCCCAATACAGCGTGGTGAACGGACAGGCCGTCTCGCCCACCGCCTCACCCGGGTCGTAGCGACAGCCGACGCAGTAGTTGGACATGCGCTGGATGTAGCGCCCGGACGCCGCGTACGGCTTGGACACCATCACCCCACCGTCGGCGAACTGGCTCATGCCCAGGGTGTTGGGCAACTCGACCCATTCGACCGCGTCGACATACACGGCCAGGTACCACGCATGGACCTGCGCCGGCTCCACCCCCAGCATCAGGGCGAAGCTGCCGGTCACCATCAGCCGCTGGATGTGGTGGGCATAGCCCAGCTGCAGGGTCTGTCCCAGCGCCTGGCGCAGGCAGGCCATGTGGGTGCGGCCATCCCAGTAGAACGCCGGCAGCGGCTGTTGCGCCTGCAGCACGTTGTCGGCGGCAAACCCCGGCATCCGCAGCCAGTACACCCCCCGCACGAATTCGCGCCAACCGATGACCTGGCGCACGAAGCCCTCCACCGCCTCGATCGGCGCGCGCCCTTCGCGCCAGGCCTGCACGGCGGCGCTCACGACCCTGCGCGGCGAGAGCAGCTTGAGGTTCATCGCGGCCGAGAGCAGCGCGTGATACAGCCACGGCTGGTCGGTCCACATCGCGTCCTGGTAACGGCCGAAGTGCGGCAGGCGCAGGGCGATGAAATCCTCCAGCGCCACGCGTGCCTGGGCCGGGGTCAGGGCCCAGTCGAACCGCGTCAGGTCGCCCGGCCGATCGGCGAAGCGGTCCTGGACCAAGGCGATCACCTCGCGGGTCAGCGCATCGGGCGGGAACGCCGCCGGTTGGGGCAGGTCCTGCGGACCGTCCTTGCCGAAATGGCCGCGATTGTCGGCATCGAAGTTCCAGCGCCCGGCCACCGGCTGCTCGCCGTCCATCAGCACGCCTTCGCGGCGGCGGATCCAGCGGTAGAAGTGCTCCATGCGCAATTCGCGACGGCCGCGCGCCCAATCGGCGAATTCCTCCGGTGCGCAGTAGAAATGCAGATCGGGCCGCTCGACCCAGCGGCTGCCGGCGGCATTCACCACCTTGGGCAGGGACTGCGCCAGGCGCCACTCGCCGGGGCGTACCGCGATCACCTTCTCTGGCCGCAGTTCGGCCAGGTCATGGGCGAGCGCGTCTTCCAGCGTGGCGTGCGCATGCTGGTCCAGCGCGCCGTATTGCACCGGCCAGCCACGCGCGCGCAGGGCATCGCGGAAATGACGCATCGCCGCCAGGAACACGGTGATGCGCGGCTGCGTGCTCCACACGTGCGAGGCCTCGTGCGCGACCTCGGCCATCCACACCGCGTCGCGCGCTGGATCGAAGCCCTCGAACGCTGCCGAGTCCTCGTCGAGCTGGTCGCCCAGCACGACAATCAGGTTGCGCACTGCCATCGCTGGCCCGTTGCTCAGTCGCCGGCGGGAGCGGTGGGATGCACCACCGCAGCGTCCTGTTCGACGGCCATCAGCGCCAACGAGCGCCCCACGGCCGTCCATTGCGCGCCGGCCGGGACCGCGCGCTCGGCGTGGCGTTCGGCGGTATCGATCTGCACGCGCCAGTGCTCACCCTCCACGACGGGCAGTTGGAACACCACCTCGTCCGGGCTGGCGTTGAGCAGCATGAGCAGGGTGACGTTGGCGCCGACCTCGCGCAGGCCGCTGGCCGGAGTGCGGCCGTCCACGCGCATCATCAGCGCGCGGGCGATCGGGTTGTGCCAGTCCTCCTCGGTCATTTCCTCGCCGGTGGGCGAGAGCCAGGTGACGTCCTTGATACCCAGTTCCTCATCGAAGATGCCATCGAAGAACCGCGAGCGATGCAGCAGCGGATAGCGCCGGCGCAGCGCGGTCAGGCGCTGCACGAACCGGGTCAGGGCCTGGCCGTCGGGCTGGGCCGCCAGCTCCCAGTCCAGCCAGCTCAGCTCGTTGTCCTGGCAGTAGGCATTGTTGTTGCCGTGCTGGGTGCGGCCGAACTCGTCGCCGGCCTGCAGCATCGGCGTGCCCTGCGACAGCAGCAGCGTGGCCAGCAGGTTGCGCTGCTGGCGCGCGCGCAGGGCCACGATGCCCGGATCCTCGGTGGGCCCCTCGGCGCCATGGTTGTAGGAGATGTTGTTGTCGGTGCCGTCGCGGTTGTCCTCGCCGTTGGCCTCGTTGTGCTTGTGGTTGTAGCTGACCAGGTCGGCCAGGGTGAAGCCATCGTGCGCGGTGATGAAGTTCACCGACGAGGCCGGGCGGCGGCCGCCGCGGTTGAACAGGTCGGCGCTGCCGGTGATGCGCGTGGCCAGCTCGGAGAGCTTGCCTTCGTCGCCGCGCCAGAACGCGCGCACGTTGTCGCGGAACTTGTCGTTCCACTCGCTCCAGCCCGGCGGGAAGCCGCCCACCTGATAGCCACCGGGGCCCACGTCCCAGGGCTCGGCGATCAGCTTGACCTGGCTGAGCAGCGGGTCCTGTCGGCAGGCATCCAGGAAGCTGCCAGAGGGATCGAAGCCATGACGCTCGCGCCCCAGGATGGTGGCCAGGTCGAAGCGAAACCCGTCCACGTGCATCTCCGAGACCCAGTAGCGCAGCGAGTCCATCACCATGCGCAGGGCGCCGGCGTTGGTCAGGTCGAAGGTGTTCCCGGTGCCGGTGTCGTTGATGTAGTAACGACGGTCATCGGCCAGGCGGTAATAGCTGGCGTTGTCGATGCCCTTGAACGACAGCGTCGGGCCCAGCTCGTTGCCCTCGGCGGTGTGGTTGTAGACCACGTCCAGGATCACCTCCAGGCCGCCATGGTGCAGGCGCGCCACCATCTGTTTGAACTCGGAGATGGACGAGGTGGCCATGTAGCGCGCGTGCGGGGCGAAGAAGCCCAGCGTGTTGTAGCCCCAGTAGTTGGACAGCTCCTGCTCAAGCAGGTGCTGGTCGTCGATGAAGGCGTGAATCGGCAGCAGTTCCACCGCGCTCACGCCCAGCCCGCGGATGTAATCCACCAGCGCGTCGGTCTTCAGCCCGGAGAACGTCCCGCGCACGCTCTTGGGCACCTCCGGGTGGTTCATGCTCAGCCCGCGCACATGGGCCTCGTAGATCATCGAGCGGTACCACGGGGTCTGCAGACGCTTGTCCGCGCCCCAGGTGAAGGCCGGGTCGATCACCGCGCACTTGGGCATGTAGGCGGCGCTGTCGCGACGATCAAAGGACAGGTCGCCGTCCTTGTGCCCGATGGTGTAACCGAACAGGTGCGGCGCCCATTTGAGCTCGCCGACGATCTGCTTGGCGTAGGGGTCCAACAGCAGCTTGTTGGGGTTGAAGCGATGCCCGGCCTCGGGCGCGTAGGGGCCGTGCACGCGATAGCCATAGAGCTGTCCGGGACGTGCGTCGGGCAGGTAGCCGTGGAAGATCTCGTTGGTGTACTCGGGCAGCGCGATGCGCTCGATCTCGCGGCCGCGTTCGTCGAACAGGCACAGCTCCACCCTGGTGGCATTGGCCGAATACAGCGCGAAGTTGACCCCTAGCCCGTCCCAGGTAGCGCCGAGCGGGAACGGCCGCCCCTCGCGGATGCGGGAGCGACGCTGCAGGCGACGCGGCGTCGGTGTGGGACGAGGGGGACGGCGACCAGAAGCACTCAAGGGGCAGGATCCTTGGAATTGGGACGAAACGGATGGACCTCACCACCCTGTTCGGCGGCACGCAGTTCTGCGTCGACCAGGCGCTCGGCCATCGCCCAGTGGCGGGCCGATTGCCCATCGGGTCGGCCCTCGGCCTCCCAGATCTCGTGGGCCAGTTGTTCGATGCGTTGCCTACGCGTATTGGGATCCATGGCCAGGTCAGTGGTAGGGGGCCAGGACGGCCACGGGGGAATGGGCAAACAACTCGGTCAATGCCACCTGCCCGCCGCTGACCGTCAGCACGCGGTCATCGGGCAGGTGCCGGTAGCGGCCGTCGGGCAGCGCCAGCGAGCCGCCCTGCCAGCAGCTTGCCGGCAGCAGGGGGAGCGCAGCGTCGAGACAGGAGGCAGCCAGGCCGCGCGGCACGGCGACCACCAGCGTGGCCTCACCGTACTGGCGGCGGAAGGCAAGCACCTGGCCGGCCGGCAGGCCTTCGACCAGGACCGGACGGTAATCACCGCGGGCGAACAGCTCGGGCAATTCCGCGCGAAGCTGCAGCAGCCGCGCGATCAGACGCGCCTTGACCTGGCCACTGCGCCAGCCGGTGAGCAGCGCCGACCACGGCGTGGTGTCGTCGAGCCAGCGCTGGCGCAGGGCGAAATCCACCGGCCGGCGGTTGTCCGGGTCCACCAGCGACAGGTCCCAGTCTTCGGTGCCCTGGTACAGGTCGGGCACGCCAGGGGTGGTCAGCCGCAGGGTGGCCTGGGCCAGGCCGTTGATCGCACCGGCCGCGCCCAGCGCCTGGGCGGCGGCATGCAGGGCCGCGCGCAGCGGCGCCCCCTTGTCTTCGCACAGCGCGGTCTCCAGCAGCGCGCGCGCGGCGGCTTCGTAGCCCGCGTCCGGCTCGGTCCAGGTACTGCGCAGCTTGGCCTCGCGCAATGCCTTGGTCTGCCAGGCGGCCAGGCGCTCGGCATAGGCCGTCAGGCCCGGCTGATCGTCGGGAGCCAGGGCCAGCGGCCAGGCCGCCACGACCATCTGCCACAGCATGAGCGCATCGCCGGCGCTGGGGCCGCCCGCCTGCGGCGCCCGTCCCAGGTCCGCGGCCAGGCCGGTCAGCCGCGCCACCTGATCGCCCCACCACTGGGGCAGGCTGGACAGCACGGCCAGACGCATGCGCACGTCCTCGCCCCGCTTGTGATCATGGGTCGCAGTGGCCAGCAGCATGCGCTGGCCGGCGGCCACGCGCGCCAGGCAGGCCTGGTGGAAGGCGTGCGGATCCACGGCCAGACGGGTGGGATGCGAGCCCACCTCGTTGCGCGAGAGCAGCACGCCATGCCGGTAAAAGGCAGTGTCCTCCACCGACTTGGCGTTGAGCGGGGCGGACAACTGCTCGATGCGTCGGCGCAGCACCCGGCGCAGGCTGCGCTGCACTGTCGGGGTCTCCGGCATGTCGCGCATCCACTCGCACAGGGCGTCGATCGCGGCCTGCACCTGCGGCTTGGCGGTGGCCCGGGCCTGGGCGGCGGCCTGGGCGAACAGCGCCCGGTCCGGCGCGTCCAGGCCATCGTGCCCGGCGTAGGTGCGGTAGACCGGAAAGCGGCGCATCACCGCGCTCAAGGCCCCGCCGAGCATCTGCGGACTGAAGGCGCGGCAGGCCAGGTCCAGATGCGCAGCCGCCACCGCCGCCTGCAGGGCGCGGGTGAACTCGGCCTGCAGCGGTCCATCGAGGATCTCGCCGCGCGCCTGGAATTCCTCCTGCGCGAAATCGCCGCTGCGGCCACTGGCCGTGCGCCACAGCGCGCGCAGCGGCGCCTCGCCATCGGCGTCGTGCAGCACGCCCGACACCTGGTCCATGAAGTCGTAGCCGGTGGTGCCCTGCACCGGCCAGTCGCGAGGCAGGCGCTCGCCCGGGGCGAGGATCTTCTCGACCAGCACCACGATCTTGCCCGGCCGCAGGCCGCGCTTGCGCCCGGCCTTGTCCACGTGGCTGCGCAGGCGCCGCAGGTAACCACGCGGGTCGGCCAGGCCATCGACGTGATCCAGGCGCAGGCCGTCGATCACACCATCGGCGATCAGCCGCAGCGGCAAGGCGTGGACCGCGGCGAACACCTCGGGCCGCTCCACCCGGATGGCCGCCAACGAGGTGATATCAAAGAACCGCCGGTAGTTGACCATGTCGTTGCCGACCCGCCACCAGACCAGGCGGTAGGGCTGGCGTTCGAGCAGGCGATGCAGGGTCTGTTCGCCGCGGGCGCTGCCCTGGCTGATGCGCCAGGCCCAGTCGCGGCGCTGGTCCGGGTCGGCCGGCACCGGCATGCCGTCCACACGCACCGGGAAGCGGCTGTCGTGGTGTTCCAGGCGCAACTCGCCGGCCGCGTCGACCTCGAGCTTCAAGGCCCCGTCGGCCAGCGCCTGGGCATAGGGGCGATCCAGCGCCGGCAACCACAGCTTGCCGTCGTGGCCGGGACTGCGCCAGTCGATATCGAACCAGTCCGCATGGCGGCTCCGGCGCCCGTGACGCAGCACGTCCCACCACCACGGATTGGAGGCATGGGCCGCCATGTGGTTGGGCACGATGTCCAGCAGCAGACTCATCTGGTGTGCCTGGACGGCCGCGTGGAGCGCCATCAGGGCGTCCTCGCCGCCCAGTTCGGGATTGACCGTGCCCGGATCGGTGACGTCGTAGCCGTGGGTGGAGCCCTGCACCGCCGTGCCGATCGGCGACAGATACAGGTGGCTGATGCCCAGACGCGCGTAGTAAGGCACCTGCGCGGATGCATCGCGCAGGGTGAAGCCGGCATGGAGTTGCAGCCTGGCGGTGGCGCGCAGGTCGATCATGGCGCGGCGTCCCGTGCCGCGGCGAAGTTCTCCAGCGCGGTTTTCAGCGCCGTTGCCGGCAAGGGTTCGGGCAGGCGGCGGCGCCAGTTGGGATGGCCCTCGACAATACCCGGCAGATTGGGCTGCTCCTCCAGGCCCAGGGCATCCTCGGCCGGCAGCAGGGCCAGCGGCGCAGGCGCATGGGCCACAAAGGCGCGCCAGCCGCCCAGGTCCGTCCCGTCGCCGCCGTCGGCCTGCACCTGGGTGGACAGCGCGGCGACCTCGGCCTCGCGCTGGGCGCCTTCGGCCACACGATCGACCTGTCCGCCCGCGCCCAGGCGCTGGCGCCAGTCCAGGTCACGGCCGATCCGCCAGCCGGCCAGGGTCGGCAGATCGTGGGTGGTGGTGGTGGCCACCGCCGAGTTGCGCCAGCGCGACGGTGGCAGGAACGCACCGTCGCGATCACGGGTGAACATCAGTACGTCGATGCCCAGCACGCCGCGCTTGGCCAGTTCCTCGCGCAGGCCGTCGGGCACCACGCCCAGGTCCTCGCCGATGACGATGCAGCGATGACGCCAGGACTCCAGCGCCAGCAGCCGCAGCATGTCCTGGAAGGGATAGCCCAGGTACACGCCGTCGCCGGCGCTGCCCCCTTCGGGCAGCACCCACAGCCGCAGCAAGCCCAGGATGTGGTCGATGCGGACCCCGCCGCGCCCCCGCATCACTGCCCGCAGCAAGGCAATGAACGGCGCGAACCCGCTGGCGCGCAGCCCGGTCGGCGAGTAGCTGCCGATGCCCCAGGCCTGGCCGTCGGCGTTGAAGGCGTCCGGCGGCGCGCCGAGGACCAACCCGGGCAGCACCGCCTCGGGCCAGGCGGCCGCCTCGGCGCCGTGCGGGTCGAAGCCCACCGCCAGGTCGCTGATCAGGCCGATGCGCATGCCCGCTGAGCGCGCGGCCTGCTGCACGCCGGTCCAGCTGCGCGCGGCCAGCCACTGGGCGAACAGCTGCAGCCCGGGATCCGCGTCTCCGGCTTCGCGCGCGGCAAAGCCGGCATGCTGGGCCAGCGCCGGCCCACCATCCTCGATGAAGGCCTGCAGGTCGCGCCACTGCGGGGCGTCGGGTCCGAAGCCGGCATGCAGTGCGCGCAGCCAGGCCCACTTGGCCTGCGCGCCGGCCTCCCAATCGACCCCCGGCCCGGCATGCAGGTCCGCGAATCGCGTCTCCAGGCCGGCCTGGCGCAGGGCGGCGGCCGCCGCGTCCTGGCCCAGCACCATCGCCGGCGCGGCATGCAGGGGATCGAAGAAGCGCCGGTCGCTTGGCGAATAAGGACTGTAGTAACGCCCCACCGGACGGGCGGCATGCACCGGGCTCAGGGCCAGGGCATCGCCGCCGGCCGCAGCCACCGCCGCGGCCCAGTCGGCCGCGCCTTGCGCATCGCCAATGGAGGCATCCCACACGCTGGAAGCCGAGTAAACCTGCAGGCCTACGCCCCACGCGCGCGGATGGGACACTTTGCAGGCATCGGCCACCGACCAGCAGCGCGCCGGTGCCACGGCGACCTGCAACGCACTGCCCGCATCGCCGCCGATCTCCAGCCGGTAGTAACCAGGCAGGCGTACTTGCTCGGTCTGGCCCCGCGCGTCCAGACGCCCTTCCTGCGCGTGGCCCTGCGCGTCGACCAGCCGATAGCGGGTGCCGGCAGCGGCGCCGACCTGGACGGGCGTTCCCGCCTGGGCCGTCACCAGGACCGGCGCCTGGTCCAGCGCGGCCAGGCGGTGCTGGCTGTCCTCGCGCTGGGCCGGCGTCGCACAGGGATAGCCCATGGCCTCCAGCGCCGCGCGCAGCGTATCCGGCGCGACCGTGCGGGGACGACTCGCCACATCGACCCAGTCCGGCTGCAGGCCAGCCGCGCGCGCCAGGGTGTCCAGAGAGGGCGGACTCATGACACCGCATCCCGCAACCAGGCGCGCAGGCTGTCGGGGGCCAGCAGCGTCGCGTGCGCGGTGCTGTTCTGCGCATGCAGCAGCTCGCCGGCCGGCGGCGGCGCCGAGACGGCGACGCGGCCGAAGTTCATCTCAACCTGCAGCACCTGCGCCCCGAGCTGCCAGCTGGCGCGGATCGCGCCCGGCGCGAGCACCTCGGCTCCCAGCGCGCGGGCAGCGTCCAGGTGCGGGACCAGTCGCTCGGCGCGCACCCGCAGCAGGGCGGTGAACCAGGCGGCGAACTCCGCTCCTTCACCCTGTTCGGCGGCTGCGATATCGCAGCGCGATGCGGCAAAGGTGGACGCTGCATTCGGATCCGGGATGGCCGCGCGCGCCTCAGGATCGGCAAAGGCGGCGAAGTGCGCGAACTCGCGGCGCCGTCCTTCGCGCACCGCTTCGTCCAGCGGCGGTGCGTAGTCGGTGAAGAACAGGAACGGCTCGCGCGCGCCCCATGGCTCCCCCATGAAGAACAGCGGGATCATCGGCGTCAGCGTGGCCAGCGCGAGCGCCGCACGCAGCGCTGGTGGCGAGATCAGTGTGGACAGACGATCACCCTTGGCGCGGTTGCCGATCTGGTCGTGGTTCTGCGCGAACACCACGAACTTGGTCGGCGGCAGGTGCCCGGACGGCTCGCCGCGCCGGTGCCCGCGATGGTCGGCCTGGCCCTGGTAGGCAAAGCCTTCGGCCAGCACCCGCGCCAGGTGCGCGCTGGGATCGTCGGCAAAGCCGGCGTAGTAGCCCTCCTCCTCGCCGGTGAGCAGCACGTGCAGCGCGTTGTGGAAGTCATCGTCCCATTGCGCGGTGAAGCCATCGGCCAGGCGAAAGGCCTGGTTGAACTCGTTTTCCAGGACCAGATGCACGTGGCGCTGCGGCGGCAGGCTGTCCACCACCGTCTGGCGCAAGGTCTCCAGGAAGTCGTTGGGCACGATGGCGTGCACCGCATCCAGGCGCAGTCCGTCGAAGCGGTACTCGTGCAGCCACATCAGCGCGTTGTCCAGGTAGTAGCGCTGCACGGCGGGCTGGTTGAAATCGATCGCCGGCCCCCATGGCGTGGGCGCCTGCGCGTTGAAGAATCCTTCGGCGTATTGGTGCAGGTAGTTCCCGTCCGGCCCGAAGTGGTTGTAGACCGCATCGAGGAACACCATCAGGCCGTGCCCGTGCGCCGCATCGATCAAGGCCTTGAGTTCGTCCGGCGTGCCATAGGCCGCGGCCGGCGCATAGGGGAGCACACCGTCATAGCCCCAGTTGCGCTGCCCGGGGAAGGCGTTGAGCGGCATCAGTTCGATGGCGGTAATGCCTAGCGCGGCCAGCTTCGGCAGCTGCGCCTGCACCCCGGCATAGCCGCCACAGGTGCCGACGTGCAATTCATAGAGCACCGCTTCGCGCCAGGGCCGCCCACACCAATCGGCGTGCCGCCAGGCATAGGCCTCTGGATCGACCACCACGCTATGACCATGGACACCGTCGGGCTGCCAGCGCGAGGCCGGATCCGGCACGGGCTCGCGCCCGTCGATGCGATAGCGATAGCGCGTGCCCGGCGGTGCGTCGAGCGTGGCGTCGAAGCTGCCATCGTCGCGGCGCTCCAGCGGGTGCCGGCCCGCGTCGTCCAGCTCCAGCACCACCTCGGCGGCATCCGGCGCCCACAGGCGGAAACGGGTACGTCCATCCCGGCCCGGCGCCGCGCCCCACCACGGTTCGCCGGCCTGTCCCCCGGGCGCGGCCATCAATCCGCCTTCAGCCAGATGGTGGCCAAGGGCGGCAGGGTCAATGCCAGGGACTGCGCGTGCCCATGCATCGGCACCGCTTGGCTGTCCACCGCACCGGCATTGCCAACGTTGGAACCGCCGTAGTGGCCGCTGTCGGTGTTGAGGATCTCGCGCCACTGGCCTGCCCGCGGCACGCCCACGCGGTAGCCATAGCGCGGCATCGGGGTGAAGTTGCTGACCGCCAGCACTGGCGCCGCGCCAGTGTCGCGATCGTGGCGCACGAAGGCGAACACGCTGTTGGCGTGATCATCGCCCACCGACCACTCGAAACCTTCGGGTATGTGGTCGTTGCGGTAGAGCGCCGGTTGCTCCTTGAGCCGGGCATTGAGGTCGGAAACCAGCTGGGCCAAGCCGTGATGCTCATGCACCCGCATCAGCGGCCAGTCCAGCTGCGCATCATGGTTCCACTCGTCCCACTGGCCGAACTCACCGCCCATGAACAGCAGCTTGCGTCCCGGGTGCGCCCACATGAAGCCGAAGTACGCGCGCAGGTTGGCCAGCTTCTGCCAGGTGTCGCCCGGCATCTTGGTCAACAGCGAGCCCTTGCCGTGGACGACCTCGTCATGCGACAGCGGCAGCATGAAGCGCTCCGAGAACGCATAGACCATGCCGAAGGTCATCTCGCTATGGTGGTGCTTGCGATGCACCGGGTCGCGCTTCATGTACTCCAGCGTGTCGTGCATCCAACCCATGTTCCACTTGTGGGTGAAACCCAGCCCTCCCAGCTCCGGCGGCAGGGTGACTCCGCCCCAGGCGGTGGATTCCTCGGCGATCATCATCACCCCGGGAAAGCGCCGGCCGACCTCGCTGTTGAGGCGCTTGATGAATTCCACCGCCTCCAGGTTCTCGCGCCCGCCATGCCGGTTGGGCACCCACTCGCCCTCGGCGCGGCTGTAGTCGCGGTAAAGCATCGAGGCCACCGCATCCACGCGCAGCCCATCGATGTGGTAGCGCTCGATCCACTCCAGCGCGCTACCCACCAGATAGGCCGAGACCTCGTGGCGGCCGTAGTTGTAGATGAGCGTGTTCCAGTCCTTGTGGAAGCCCTCCCTCGGGTCGGCATGCTCGTAGAGCGAGGTGCCGTCGAAGCGTTCCAGCCCATGCTCGTCGTTGGGGAAATGCGCGCTGACCCAATCCAGCACCACGCCGATGCCGGCGTTGTGGCAGGCATCGACGAAGCGGGCGAAGCCTTCCGGCGAGCCGTAACGCGCAGTCGGGGCGTACATGCCCAGCGGCTGGTAGCCCCACGAGCCGCCGAAGGGATACTCGGTGATCGGCAACAGCTCGATGTGGGTGAAGCCCAGCCACTGCACGTAGGGGATCAGCTCGCGCGCCAGCCCGTCCCAGTCCAGTGGCTGGCCATCGCTGCCCCAACGCCAGGAGCCGGCGTGCACCTCGTAGACGGCAATCGGCTCGGGCGTGGTCGCGCGCGCCGCACGCTGCGCCATCCATTCCACGTCGGTCCAGGCGAAGGCCTCGGCCTGCGGCACCACCGAGGCGGTGGCCGGCGGCGGCTCGCATTGACGCGCCATCGGATCGGCCTTGTGCGGCAGGCGGGTGCCATCGCCGGCGGTGATTTCATATTTGTAGCGGGCTCCGGCACCGAGGCCGGGAATGAACAACTCCCACACGCCCCCGGCATGGCGCAGGCGCATGGGATTGCGCCGCCCGTCCCAGCCGTTGAACTCGCCAACCAGCGAGACCCGCTGCGCATTGGGCGCCCACACCGCAAACCGCACGCCCTCCACGCCTTCATGCACCATGCGGTGCGCGCCCAGCGCCTGTCGCGCGCACTCGCCGTCTCCATTGACCAGCCCATGCAGCCAGGCCTCTTCGAGCACGGGACCGAAGGCGTACGGGTCATCCATTTCCTGCATGGCCGAAGGCCACGCGATGCGCAGCCGGTAGCGCATTGCGGTCCCCAGTTCGGCCTCGAACAGCCCGGCCGGGTCCAGACAGCGCGTCAAGGCCACGACCTTGCCGTGCTCGTTGAGCAGCGCCATGGCCTCGGCGCCCTGGGCCATCGCACGCACCCGGACCTTTCCTTCGGGGGTCGCATGCGGCCCTAACAGCGCGAACGGATCGCCACCGTGACCATGCAGCAGCGCTTCAAGCCGCGGATCCAGGCCCGTTTCCACACGCTCCTCGCCCGTCTCGCTCTCTCCGTCGCTCTTGCGCATTGCCTGCTTGGCCGACATCCGTTCGCTCATGCCAATGCCGTGGTCCGATCGTAGAGCGCCAGGTACTTGCTGCCTGCGAGATCCCAGCCGCTGGGGCGCAGCATGGCCGCGCGCCGCATCGCATGCATCAAGCCCGGCAGCCGGAAGGTGCGGAAGGCGCGCGCCAGGCACCGGCGCAGCGCATCGGCGGACGGATCTTGGAACAGGAATCCGGTAACGCCATCATCCACCGTGTCGATCAGGCCACCGGTTGCATGGGCAATGGGCAGGCTGCCAAAGCGCTGGGCGTACATCTGGCTCAGGCCGCAGGGCTCGAAGCGCGAGGGCATCAGCAGGAAGTCCGATCCGGCGAACATGCGCCGGGCCAACTGCTCCTCGAAACCGATGTAGGCCCCGATGTGGCCAGGATAGCGCCGGGTCAACATCCCCACCGCCTGCTCGATCTGCGGCTCGCCGCCGCCGATGATCACGATCTGCCCGCCGGCCGCCACGATCTGTGGCGCCACCTCGCAGATCAGGTCCAGACCCTTCTGGTGGACCAGGCGCGAAACCACCGCGAACAGCGGCCCGTTGCGCTCCGGCAGGCCGAAGTCACGTCGGACCTGGCGCGCATTGGCATTGCGCCCGGCCCAGTCGTTGACGCTGAAATGCGCCTGCAGATGGCTGTCGGTCCGCGGATCCCAGCTGGCGTCGATCCCGTTGAGGATCCCGGTCAGGCCACCGGTCGCCGCGCGCCGCGCGAGCAACCGGTCCAGGCCGCAGCCCATCGCCGGCAGGGTGATCTGCGCCGCGTAGCTGACGCTCACCGTATTCACATGCACGGCATGGACGATGCCCCCACGCAGGAAGGACATCTGTCCATAGAACTCCAGGTCGCCGCGGGCTTCCTCGGGAATCCCCAACAACGGGGCCACCGCATGCGGGAACAGGCCCTGGTAGGCCAGGTTGTGAATGGTCAGCAGGCACGGCGTCTTGCCACCGGACCACTTCACGTACGCCGAGGCCAGCGCGCAAGGCCAGTCGTTGAGATGCAGCAGGTCCGGGGTCCAGTCCATGCCGGCGCGCCCCCCGGCGATCTCCGCCGCCGCCCGCGACAGGGTGGCGAACCGGATTGCGTTGTCTTCCCATTCCGCGCCCAAACTGGTGACGTAGGGCGAACCCTCACGCTCGAACAGCTCCGGGCACAGCAGCACATAGACCGGCAGACCGTCGGCCTGGCGGGTATAGCCGACCTTGCAGGCCGGCAGCGCGGCGTGCGCGCCAATGTGCCCGACGATCTCCAGCTTGCCGGCCCTGGCCAGGACCGCGCGATAGCCGGGGATCAGCACGCGCGCGTCGTAGCGGCTGCGTAACGCGCGCGGCAACGCCGCGGCGACATCGCCCAGCCCGCCGGCCTTGATGAAGTCGGCCATTTCCGAGGTGACGAACAACGCGGTGCGCCGGGCCACCGTACCGACCCGCAGCGTATCCGGATCGTTCGCCGCCCCGGGAATGAAGCGCCCACGCGCATCGCGATGCCGGGAGCGGTGACCGCGCGCAGGCACGGCCGGCACGCTGTCCGGCAGCGGGCTAGAAACGGGAGACATCGCAGACGCGACCATGGGGGAAAATCCGTCGAAATCTGAAGGGGGAAGGACGGAACAGCACGAGCCAAAACAGCGCGGAGCACAAACCGCCGCCATGGCGCGAAACCAGGCGACGTGACGCGAAGAGAATTGGACGGCGCAGCCACGAAGGCCGGAGGACGTCCGCAATTCAATCTACGAACGCCCCAATAAAAGGGATGTGAAACGTCTACCTCAATCTCGTGACATCACGCAAGCCCTGTCCGCTTGGGTGTTGCAGGAAAACGCCGAACGGTACCCAGCCCCCCTGTCGGCGCTGTCAGACACCCGCCCCGATGATGGCTCGTCTTCCCGTGAACGGTGGCGTCACCGTGCCCCGCCGCGCTTGGCCTTGAACGCAAAACGCCGCCATCGCACGGAGCAATGACGGCGCCTGGCAGGCCTTGGAGCGTGGCGGACTAGAAGGTCGTCCCGATGGCCATCACCACGTTGTCGTGGTCGGCCAGCACATCGTAGGGGGTGTCGCCCAGGTAATGGGCATAGGCCACCGAGGCGAAGGCGTGGCGCGCAAATTTGGCGGCCAGCCCAAGCGAGACGGTCTTGCGATCCTGGACCAGGCTGCTGTCCACCGCATAGCCGTGCACGTCCTGGCCCCAGGTCAGGCTGGGCGACAGGGTCGTGCCGCCCACGTGTAGTTGAGCTGGCCTTTGACCCGGTAACCCCAGGCCATCTTGGTGAAATACCCTCTATTCACGCAGCCATCTGGGTTCCGCACCGCTGAGCAACTGCCATCGAGGCCCTCCGGCGAATAGCCCCAGGCGAAGCCGCGCCCGTAACGCGCCGTGTCCAGGCCGGGCAGGTTCACGTGCTGCCAGGCCGCCTCGCCGGCCAGCAGGCCGCTGCTGGCGCCGAGCATCGGCCCCAGGGTGCGCACGGCCGACAGCTGCCCCTGCCACTTGTCGAAGCGGTCATAGCCGCGCAGCAGGAAGCCTTCGGGCTGGCCCAACGTCCGCCCGCCAATCGGCCCGCCATTGCGGGTCAGCGCGGCAAACATGTCGGCGGTGTTGATCTGAACCGGCAGGTTGTCCGAATAGCTCACCTCGCCGGCGAACTTCCACGATCCTCCCTTGTGCGAGGCCGACACACCCATCAGGTGGATGCCGTTGGGATATTCCCAGGCCTCGGTGATGCCGCTCAGGCGCTGGGACAGCGCGGCATAGGCGGCCGGCACGCCATCGGCTTCCAGCGCCGCGGCCAGCGCGGTGTTAGTGATGGCGCTGTTGGGCGTGGTGGCATTGAGAATCGGCAGGCGCGCGTTGTAGCGCATCCAGTACACGCCGATCTCGGTCGCGATCGGCTTGAACAGGTCAGGTAATGCGCCGCCACCCCGTACTGGCCGCCATCGTTGCAGTCGATGTCGGTGCCGCGCGACAGGATGCTGTCCATCGTGTTCATATAGCCGTCGCTAAACGACGGGCGTCGGCGGATCAGCTGAAAACAAGCAGTTTTCGAGCACGCGCGCGCAGTGCTCACCTGGCTTACGCCGCGAGTCGGTCGCTGGATACCACATGCCGCCCCGGGCGCGCCTGCAACGCGGCATCGACCAGGGCAGTGGCGATGCGTTCGGCCGGATTGATCCGCAAACGGGCCGGCAGCAGCGGGCCGAGCATGCGCAAGGTCATTCCCGCAGCGCGTTCGACCAGACGCGGCGCATGACGCTCGCCATCGATCAGTCCGGGGCGCACCAGGGTCAGGGAGACATAGCCCAGGGCGGTCAGATCACGCTCCAGGTTGCCCTTGACCCGGTTGTAGAAGAAGCGCGACCCGGGGTCGGCGCCGGCCGCCGAGGTCAGCGCGTAGGACAGCGCCCCCCTGCCCAGCGCCTGTTGCGCCACCTGGAGGGGATAGTCGTGGTCGACGCGCGCAAACGCGTCGCGCGAACCGGCCTGCTTCATCGTCGTGCCCAGCGTGCAGACCACGCTGTCGACCTTCCACCACTCGGCATCACGCGGCAGGGCTTCGAAATCCACCACCGGGTTGATCAGCTTGGCGTGGGCGGTGGCCAGCGGCCGGCGCGTGGGCGCGACGACGCGCTCGACCGTCTCCTCGACCAGCAGCTGGGACAGCACAAGGCTCCCCACCAATCCGGTCGCACCCACCACCATGACCTGCATCATCGCTGCGGATACCCACGCGCACCTGTCTCGTTGCTCCCCAGCCTAGCGCAGGCGTGCGCGCCGGTGCACGCACGCGCACCGTTCAGGCGTTCACGTCGACCACAACGCGTCCGCGCACCTTGCCGGCGAACAGGTCATCGACCACGCGCGGCACCTCGGCCAGGCCGACTTGCGTGGTGACCGACGCGAGCAGCGCGGGATCCAGATCGCATGCCAGCCGTTGCCACGCAGTTTCGCGCACGGCCTGCGGGGCGTTGACCGAGTCGATGCCCGCCAGGGTGACATTGCGCAGGATGAAGGGCGCCACCGTGGTCGGCAGATCCATGCCCTGGGCCAGGCCACAGGCGGTGACTGTGCCGCGATAGCGTGTCTGCGCCAGCACATTGGCCAGGGTGTGGCTGCCGACACTGTCGACCGCGCCGGCCCAGCGTTCGCCCTGCAGCGGTTTTCCGGCTTCGCCCAGTGGACGGCGGTCGATCACTTCGGCCGCGCCCAGCGCCTTGAGGTGCTCGGCCTCTTCCATGCGTCCGGTGGAGGCCACCACGTGGTAGCCCAACTTGCCCAGGATGGCGATGGCCACCGAGCCGACGCCGCCGTTGGCGCCGGTCACCAGGATCTCGCCGTCGCCCGGCTTGACGCCGTTGTGCTCCAGCGCCAGCACGCTCAGCATGGCCGTATAGCCGGCCGTGCCGATGGCCATGGCCTGGCGCGCGTCGAAGGCCGACGGGCGATGCACCAACCACTCACCCTTCACCCGCGCGCGTTGCGCATAGCCACCGTGGTGGGTCTGGCTCAGCGCCCAGCCGTTGAGTACCACCGGATCGCCCGGCTTGAAATTCGGGTTGGACGAATCGACCACGCTGCCGGCCAGATCGATGCCGCCAATCAGCGGGAAGGCCTGCATGATCCGCCCCTTGCCGCTCAGCGCCAGTGCGTCCTTGTAGTTGACCGTGGAGTATTCCACCGCGACGGTGACATCGCCTTCCATCAGGTCCCTGTCTTCCAGCGTCACCAGCTGCGGCTGCACGCCACCGTCCACTTTGTTCACCTGCAATGCCTTGAATGCCATGGTCCTGATTCCGTCGTGTCGATGGCGGCCATGCTAGCCGCCATGAAGTGAGCGCTACAGAACGTACACTCGTGTGCCTCGGTATCACCGGTGATCCTGTGCCATGCGCAAGCAACCCGAGTTCAAGAGCGGCTGTACGGTCGAACTGACCCTGCACGTGATCGGTGGGGTATGGAAGCCCCTGATCCTGTTCCACCTGCTGGGCGGCAAGAAGCGCTTCATGCAACTGCAGCGCCGCGTCCCCAACGCCACCCAGCGCATGCTGACGCGACAGCTGCGCGAGCTGGAGGCCGACGGGGTGATCCGCCGCGAGGTGTTCCCGGAAGTGCCGCCACGCGTGGAGTACGAACTGACCGCTTTCGGCCGCACGCTCGAACCGGTGCTACTGCTGCTGCGCGACTGGGGCGAGCAACATCGCCGGACCCTGCTCCCGGACGACACACCTGCCGAGGCCCGGATCCTGGATCGCAGTGGCGCGGTCCGCGCGCCGGCCCGAGCACAAGATGGGGGCCCCTCGGTTGCGTCGGAGGCTGATCGGGCCTGACTGGCAGCTTCGTCAACGCGCTGATGCTGTTTGAGAATCGACGGCTCGTGAACAATCCATCACCTGGCTTTGGGGCGCCGTAGGCTTGGGTCGCACGTGACCGGGAGACCTCACACGGCGACGACGACCGAGTGCGCAGCCTCGTTCCGCTGAACAGGCCGCTCGCGGCGCGTGCATCGCATCGCCCCCCTGGGGCGACTAGAATCGGACGCCTGCACGATGCAGCAGAACAGACCCATGCCAGGAACGGCAACCCGTACCGAGACCGTCATCGCCGCCACGCCTGCCCATCAGGACGTGCGCCCCCATGCAACGTGGCCGCGCCTGGCGCTGTCCAGCCTGGGCGCCTTCGTCCTCATTACCGTGATCGTGCACCTGCTGCGCCCGGACCTGGACGTGGTGGACGATCAGATGAGCCTGTACCTGATCGGTCCATGGGGCCATCTGCTGCAGACCGCGTACTGCGTGCTCAGCGTGGGCATGCTGGCGCTGGTGCATGGACTTCAGCGCGACCTGGCCCCGATGGCGCGCAGCCGCGCCTGCCGGGGATTGTTCGTCACCGCAGCGGTGGCGTTGTGCATCACCGCCTTCGCCTGGATGGACATGCCTGAGGCCGCGGTCACCCTGCAGGGCGACATCCACCACATCGCCGCGACCACCGCGTTCCTGTGCGCGACGATGGGAATCATCTGGCAGGCGCATACCTTCGGCCGCGATGCGCGCTGGCGCCGGCATCGTCGCTGGGCCCTGCCGTGGGGCGTGCTGTGCTTCGCCTCGCTGTGGGCGATGGGGGCGTGCCCGGAAACCCTGAACGGCCTCGGGCAGAAGGCCGTGATCGTGCTGATGCTGGGCTGGCTGGCTGCGGTGAGCCTGGTCCTGCTGGGCCACGCGCGCCGCGCGTGAACTGAGCCTCAGTCCGCGGCCGTGTTGCCGCGGGCCTTCCCCACCAGTTGGACCACGCCGAGCACGATCGCACCGGCCAGGATGCCGACCACGGCATTGGCCACGATCGACACCACGCTGCCCAGCGTGCCTTGGGGCAGGATGCCTTCGATGAAGTGATGCAGCGGGCCGATGTTGTGGACCAGGATGCCGCCGCCGACCAGGAACATGGCGATCGTCCCGGCGATGGAGAGGAACTTCATCAGCAGCGGCGCGGCCACCAGCAGCCCACGTCCGATCGCGGCCAGGCCAGCGCCCTTCTTCGACAGCCACAGGCCCAGGTCGTCCAGCTTCACGATGGCGCCGACCAGGCCGTACACGCCCACCGTCATCGCCAGCGCGATCAGCGTCAGCACGATCACCTGCTGCAGGAACGGCGGCGTCGGCGAGGTCGCCGTCAGCACACCCAACGACAGCACAATGATCTCCGCCGAGAGGATGAAGTCGGTGCGGATGGCGCCCTTGATCTTGTCCCGCTCGTAGGCGACCACATCCACGCTTTCATCGGCCAGCGCCCGGACCTGCTCGGCATGGCGCGCAGCCTCCTCTTCCTTCGAATGCAGGAACTTGTGCGCGACCTTCTCCACGCCTTCGAAGCACAGGTAGGCGCCGCCGATCATCATCAGATAGGGGATCGCCACCGGCAGCCAGGCGCTGATCGCCAGCGCGGCCGGGACCAGGATCGCCTTGTTGACCAGCGAACCCTTGGCCACGCCCCACACCACCGGCAGTTCGCGATCGGCCTTGACCCCGGTGACCTGCTGCGCGTTGAGCGCCAGGTCGTCACCCAGGACACCGACGGTCTTCTTCGCGGCGACCTTGGTCATCACCGCCACGTCGTCGAGCAGCGTGGCGATGTCATCGAGCAGGGTGAGCAGGCTGGCTCCGGCCATCGGTGCAACTTCCAGTAGAGGGGCAGGCATTGTGCATGCGTGCGTGCCGCGCGGGGCAACCAGGCCTGCGCGTTCGGCTCACATCGCGTCCATTACGCTCGGACGCCCGTGACAGATCAGACAGGTTGCCTGTATGCAGCAGTTCCTCGGGGCGCCCCGCGCCATCGTCGACGACATCCTCACCGGCACCGCGCAGCTGATGCCCCTGCTACAGAGCACGCCAGAATCCGGCGCGCGCATCGTCCTGCGCGCGCAGCGCGATCCGGCACAGGTGGCGGTGTTGTCCGGCGGCGGATCCGGGCATGAGCCTTCGCACGCCGGCTTTGTGGGCAAGGGCATGCTCAGTGGCGCCATTGCCGGAGAGTTGTTCGCCTCGCCTGGCGTGGAAGCCGTGCTGGCCGCCATCCGCGCCTGCGCCGATGCACCCGGCGTACTGCTGGTGATCAAGAATTACACCGGCGACCGGCTCAATTTCGGTCTGGCGGCCGAGCGCGCCCGCGCCGAGGGGATCGACGTGGCCACGGTGCTCGTGGCCGACGACATCGCCCTGCCCGATGCCAAGCAGCCTCGTGGCCTGGCCGGCACGGTGCTGGTGCACAAGTTCGTCGGTGATCTGGCCGCGCAAGGCCTGCCACTGGCCGAGATCGCCCAGCGCGGCCAGGCCTTCGCCGACCGCCTGCTGTCCCTGGGGATGGCCCTGTCCAGCTGCACCGTGCCCGGCCAGACCCAGGGCAAGCGCTCGCCCGAATTGGGCTTGGGCATCCACAACGAGCCCGGCGCGCGCACGATCGACCCACAAGATGTCGAAGACGCCTTGGAACTGGTGCTCGCCCCGCTGCTGGATGCAGCCGATGCGAAATACGGCGCGGGTGCGCGCCTGGTCGTGATGCTCAACGACCTGGGCGGCTGTTCTACCCAGGAACTGGGCACCCTGACCCGCGGCATGCTCGCCCGTATCGGGGTGGAGCGGATCGCCCTGATGCCGCGCCCGGCCGCGCTGATGACCTCGATGGACATGCATGGCTTTTCGGTGACGCTGGCACCGGCCGATGACGACGTGCTGGCCGCGCTGCGCGCGCCGGTCGAGACCCTGGGCTGGCCCGGCGTGGTCGAACCACATGCGGTAAAGCAGTTCACCCCTGTGCTGTCGCGCCAGGGGGCCGAGCCAGGCGGTGGCCAGCGTGACGCGGCACGCGGCGCGGCGCTGGGCAGGCTGGCCGAAGTCCTGATCCAGGCCGAGGCCGAACTCAATGCGCTCGATGCCCGCACCGGCGACGGCGACGCCGGTTCCACCTTCGCCAATGGCGCCCGCGCCCTGGCCGACGCGCTTGCACAGGATCGTCTGAGCACCGGTGAGGACGCCGCGCTGGCAACCGAACTCGCCGCACTGATCGAGCACAGCATGGGCGGCTCCAGCGGCGTATTGCTGTCGATCCTGTTCACCACTGCGGCGACGACGCTGGAGCGCGGCGAAGGCTGGCCAGCCGCGCTGGCCGCGGGCATTGCGCGCATGCAGGATTACGGCGGTGCGCGCGAGGGCGACCGCACCATGCTCGATGCGCTGATTCCCGCCATCCAGGCGCTCGATGGTGGCACGCTGGCCGATGCGATCAACGCAGCGCGCAGCGGCGCGGACGGCACCGCGCAGATGACCCGTGCCGGCGCCGGCAGATCGGCCGCGGTGCCCGAGGACGCGTTACGTGGCGTGGTCGACCCGGGCGCGGAAGCCGTGTCGCGCGCCTTTGCGGCCTACGCGGGCTGAGGCCATCGTGACCTGCGTCCTTTCACAGGGCGCAGTCCGGCGCGTGTGGCATGCCGGTGTAATCCAGGCAATGGCGGAAGCCGGCGGGCAATCCCGTCAGCTCCCGGCTCTGCCCGGCGGCGAGCTGGAAGGCGAGCTCGGTCGCATCTGGCGGCACCTGGACCGCGGCCGGTCCGGCCACCTTGAAATAGCACGCGCCGCTTCGGCTTTGCATGCACGTGAAGCGGACGCGATCGCCCCGCGCCACGATCCGCGCGGCATCGACCTTGACGTGGTCCAGGCTGACGACCGACTCGATGCTCACATCGGCATGCACATGGCAGCCGCCCAGCAACAGCAAGATCGGAAACAGCACCGCCGGCGATCGCCAGCCGCGTTGGATGGAATGCAGTCGCATTGTGGGTCTCCTTGGCTTACATCGCGCGGAACAGCGGCATGAAGGTCGGGCTGACCGCGAGGACATCCGGATGCGTCTTCAGGCGCAGGCAGCCACGGCCGCCGTCCTCCCGACTGACCGATGCCACCGCGCGCAGGTTGACGATCGTGCCGCGATGGATCTGCTTGAAGTGCGCCGGATCCAGCGAAGGCAGCAATTCGCGTAGCGGCGTACGCAACAGCGCCTCCCCCTCGCGCGTGACCACCACGGTGTACTTGTTGTCGGCGCGGAAGTACGCCACGTCTTCCACCAGGATCAGACGCGTGTCGCGGCCGACGCTGGCGGTGAGCCAGACCAGGGGTTCGGCGACCGTGCGCGGCAGCGCACCACCCAGCTGCTGGAACAGCTCCACCAGCGCTTGCTGAGCGGGCAGCGTTGGCGACTGGCGTGCCAGCACGCGCTGCACGGTGGCCTTCAGCCGCTCCGGAGCGATGGGTTTGAGCAGGTAATCCACCACTCCGTGTTCGAACGCATCGACGGCATATTGGTCATAAGCCGTGGTGAACACGACCTGCGTGCGATATCCGGCCTGGGCCGCGGCGGCCGCGACCTCCAGCCCCGTCAGTCCGGGCATGCGGATGTCCAGGAATGCGACGTCGGGCTGAGCGCTGGCGATGGCCTCCAGCGCGTCGGCCCCATCTTCGCACTCGGCGACAACGCGCAGCTCCGGTGCGACCTGGGCCAGCTGCGCCACCAAGGCGGCACGCAGCAAAGGCTCGTCTTCGGCCACGATGCAATCAGGCACGGGACGCCTCCTCTGCGATCGGCAGGGTGGCCGCCGGCACGCTGAGCGTTGCCGCGACCCCCTTGGGGAAGTTTGAGACCACCGCCAAGGTGGCGTGTGCGCCGTAGAGCAGGCGCAGGCGTTCGCGGACATTGCTCAGGCCGATTCCGGTGCCGCCGGTGCCGCCGGCAAAGCCCCGGCCGTCGTCGGCCACGGTGATGGACACCTGTCCCTCCATCACGCGCGCCAGCAGCCAGATCGTGCCGCCTCCCGACTGCGGCTCCAGCCCGTGCTTGATCGCGTTCTCGACCAGGGTCTGCAGCATCATGGCCGGCAGCGGCAGGGGGAGCAGCGCCGCAGGGACGTCGACCTGCAGGGTCAGGCGCGGCCCCATGCGGATCTTCATGATCTCCAGATAGGCGCGCGCGCGTTCCAACTCCTCGCCCAGTGTGGACCAGGCTTCTTCTCCGCGCGGAAGCGAGCGCCGCAGATAGGTGATCAGATGCCCCAGCATTTCGTCGGCACGGGCGGCATCGGTCCGGGTGAGCAACTGCGCGCTGGTCAACGTGTTGTAGAGGAAATGCGGCTCGATCTGCGCATGCAGCAGGCTCAGCCGGGCCTGCGCGACTTCCTTGTCGGTCGCGATCTGGCGCGCGTTGTCCTGCTCGGCGCGCCGGCTTTCCGCAATCCGGCGGCTGATCGCCCGGCCGATCGCGTCGGCGTGCTCCAGATTGGCGCCATGATCGATTTTCAGCCAGTCGGTCCAGGCGCCGCTTTCGGGTTCGCAGATCAGCGACAGGCTGCTGCTCTCGGTGCCTGGTGTGATCGTCGCAAGCAGCTGGTTGCGACGAAAGCCCAGCCAGGGAATCAGACTGAAGCGGCCCGGCGGCCGCTGGCGCCCGTAGGGATCCGAGTAACCCACTTTCGCCCGCACTTGCAGGCTGTCACGTGCACTCTGGATCTCCTCGACACCCGGCAGTTCGCGCACTGCCGCGTCGACCAGGGCAAACGCCTCGCTGGCACCGAGCGGGATCTCGATCTGGCGTCGTTGGCGGTTGGCAAGGGTGACCGGATCCACGCGTCCGGTGATCAGGCGCACCCGCCGCACGTGCGAAAACGCTCCCGCACTGACATAGCCGATGAAGAGCAGCGCTGCCAGCACGACCGGCCATGCTGGTCCGTTGTCGATGAAGGGAATCGACGCATAGATGATCAGCAGCAAGACAAATGCAAACACCCAAGCCAGCGTGATCCGCATGACAAAAAAAAGACCAGCCATCGCCCCTTCCCCAAGACATTGAATCGTGCCGCGAGGATAGACCGCCGCTCGCAGAGCCGGGACGGGCAGGCGACGAAACGCCACAAGCGCCGACGAAACACCCGCGGTGGGCGCTCAATCGGACCGGAGGCGCCGAAGCGCCGGGTTTGGCGCTTCCGCTGAGTCGCCAAAAAAGAAGAGCGGGGCCATGGCTGGCCCCGCTCCAGGTCTCAAGTCTGGGAGCGCGATCAATTCGCCAATCGATGGCTTACTGGCGGGTGCAACGCTTCTCCACCACGCGATCGCCCTGCTGTTCCTGATGGTGTCCCTGCACCGTGCGCCCGACCGCGCCGCCAGCCACGGCACCACCGACCGTTGCCAGCTTCTTTCCGGTCCCGCCGCCAATCTGATTGCCAAGCAGACCGCCGACCACCGCGCCAGCGGCGGTCCCGGCGATACGGTTGGGATCCTTGCTGTTCTTCTGCACCTCGACGTTGTGGCAAACCACGCGGGTTCCATCGTTGAACCGGCGTCCTTCGTCCTGCGGCCCGTAGCTCTGCGCCATCGCGGCATTGGCCGCCATCATCATTCCACCGACCAGCATGATGCGAATCGTGTTCATGCGTGTTTCCTCGCAACGGTTTGAAACGTATGGCCATGACGCCACCCGTCCCAGCAGGGCACCGTGAAAAATCGCGGACTCTGCCCTGAACGGGGCAGGCCGTTCACATCTGGGTTCTTGATGTCTGGATGAGGTGATCGCCCTGGTTTCTTGCGCTGGCGTTATCCGTTCCCGGTGCCGGAGCGCAGGACACTCACCTGGTGCCTCTGATGAACCCCTTATGCGGCCCAGTTCGCCGAACTAGCCAAGCATTTGGCGTCTTGTCTCCCACAAGGCAGGATGACATTCGAAAGCGAAACGCTGGATGGGCGCTGCCCTTGAGCAGTCTCCTCGGGCATTACGGCTGCACGCCTTCTCGACTGACGGCTCGATGACACGCTGTATCCGCAGATTTGGAGGCTTTCCTTTGTGCGGGGTGGCGTGGGCTCTGGTCGAGCGTTGGCTGGCGTCGGTAAGCGCTCTGGCTCTGGCTCTGGCTCTGGCTCTGGCTCTGGCTCAAGCTTGAAGCGTTCGAAGTTTTCACGAGCACGCCTCGGCATTCTGCCTTCGCCGATGTCCTGCACTTGCTGGTTGGCGGGCCGCTCTGTACCCACGACGCAACGCTAGGCTGAAAAGTCCGCCTGCGTCGCCCGGTTGGTTTGCCATGCTGCGTCTGGCGCCGGATGTCCTGACCACGCGCGTTTATGGGGCAGTCGCGCAGATGAGAGGTTTCTGCGATTTGCGATGAGAGGTTTCTGCGATTTGCCGCGCAGTGGGTGATGTACGGCGCGGCGTTGGGGATTAAGTCGCTCAGCCCGGGTGGGCATTTGTCTGGTGCGGACGGACAAAGAAAAACCCCCCAGATCTTTCGATCTGAGGGGTTTTAGGTGTAAGGCCCTGGCGATGACCTACTCTTGCATGGCTTAAGCCACACTACCATCGGCGCAACTGCGTTTCACTTCCGTGTTCG
>Ga0222714_10000060_pt1 | contig 129669 bp, 87 predicted proteins | sample C33_3DmetaG_FD_165048 | JGI IMG/M metagenome (GOLD analysis project Ga0222714, IMG submission 165048) | Estuarine water microbial communities from San Francisco Bay, California, United States - C33_3D | ecosystem: Environmental > Aquatic > Marine > Unclassified | place: USA: California...
TCATGCAGGAGCAGGACGGCATCAGGGACGCCACGCTCATGATCGCGCCGCCGTCGGTTAACTTCGCGCCGTGAAAGAGGACCTCGCTGTTGCAGCCCGCCAGAGAAAGGGCAAGCGCGATTACGACGGGCCTATTCCATCGTCGCCGGGTGTCGAAAGGCGATCTCATCGTGACTCCTCGCTCAATCGTGCTCCCCCAGCTCCGTGACGATGGCGTAGCGTTCGGGAGGCGCCATGCGCGCCAGCACCCTGGAATGACGCTACCACGGCATACGCCTGGTGCCTGTCGGCCCAGACGCATGCCGTCGGAAGAGTGTCGGGTAGACGACTACGCCGCGGGCGAGCTCTGGCTGAACGCGCGATAGAGCGGCTTATTCAGCGTCGACGACGTAAACGAGTTGCCCCGAAGCAGGACTGAGGCGGCGAAGCCGGCCGGCCCGAGGAACGCCAGCGCCGCCACGGAGCCGAGCAAATGGAGGCTGCCGGACTTGACGTTGCCGTCGATGAACTGGCTTGCGCCTGGCACGACCACTTCGCCAAGCAGTTTGATTCCGTTACCCGTATCGTTTGAAGACATGTGACACTCCTCTGATGGCTGACCCTCAAACATGTTACACAAGGCGATTAGAATTTTGCAACCGTCCAAGCGAATGGCGCGCGGAATTGACCAGGGATCCCCTGTTAGGTATCTTCTCACCCATGAAGTCGTTAGCCGCAATCGTACTTACCGTTCTCGTCTGCGGCCTCGTGCCGCAGTCTGCCAATGCACAGACTGCCGCGCCCGCCAATCCCCCCGCGGCGGCACCGGCCTCCCCAGATCAGAAGAAGCCCGACTACGGCCAGTGGTGGATGATCGATCCCCGTGACATGGAGACCAAGGCGCCGGGCTGGCTGACCTTCGCCGAGGGGCAGGGCTCGTTCGCTAACTCGACGGGTTCGGTGTCGGGATTTCAGGTTGCCGCTGGTGTCGACGTGGTGAACCGGAAGGGCCTGGTGACGAATATGCTCTCACTGTCGGTCAACATCCAGGAGCAGCGGTTGGAAAACGATGGCGGCTCGTTCCGGCAGTCCACCTCGAAACTGAGCGAAATGTTAATCATCAGCGTGTCGAAGCCCGTCAACGTCATCGGCGGCGTCATAGTGGAGCGGGATCAGCCAAAGCTGGTCGATTACCGCATCGCGTATTTCGGCGGCGTCAGCAAGCGATTCAGCAAAGGCAACCACAAGGCCGGGGCCGTCGCCGCGGCCGGATACGAGGTGCAGGACTTTTTGACCGTGCCGAATACGAAGCAGAATGGCTTTGCGCTCTACTTCGAGAATACGTACGACGCGGTCATTGCCCAGAAGGCCCAGTTCAGCCACAGCTTCAACACGACGATTCACACGACCAGCGGCGCCGGCTCACGCCTGACGTGGAATGTCGGGTTGCAGATGCAGTTGAATCCGCACATTGGCATCGGCCCCATGTTCCAGCTGCGCTACCACAGCCGGCCGGTCGAGTCCGTGCAGAAGACCGACACGATGCTGATGTTCGCCGTGCAGGTCCGCTAGTCCCGGAGATCTTCGGCGACGGCGCGCATCACCGCGTCGCGCGCCGTCTGCACGTAGAAGTGATCGCCGTCGAACATCCGTACGCGCGTCGCGCGCGACGAGTGCCTCGCCCAGCCGTCCAGATCCTCAACCGGGACATGCCGGTCGCGCGTCGCGGCGAGAATCGTCAGCGGCACCTCGAGGGCCGGACCCGGGACGAACTCGTAGGTCTCACACAGCGTGAAGTCCGCGCGAAGGACGGGCAGTGCCAGCGCGACGAACTCCGGGTCGTTCAACAGCACGTCGGGCGTTCCGCCGAACCGGCGCAGTGCCTCCATAAACTCCTGATCGGGCAGGGCGTGGATGGCGCTCGAGGCCGGCCGGCGATCGGGCGATCGATGGCCCGACAGGAACAGCCGCGTGGGCAGCGGGCGTCCTGTCTGCTGCAACCGGCGCGCGAGTTCAAAGGCGATGAGCGCCCCCATGCTGTGGCCGAAGAAGGCGTAGGGCGCGTCGAAGGCCGGCGTCAGGACAGTCGCGAGCGCGTCGACGAGCGGCGCAAGATGGCGATACCTCGTCTCCGCGAGCCGATCTTCACGCCCCGGCAGCTGGACCGCGCACACATTGACGCCAGGGCCGAACGCCTGACACCAGGTCCGGTATGTCGAGGCGCCGCTACCGGCGAACGGAAAACAGATCAGTCGAGACTGGATCGTGGAATCGGATCGAGAGGCGAACCAACGCAGGGCCGGAAGGGCAGGCGGCACGAAACTCAGCGGGCCGCGTCAGAGCTTGTTGGCGTGCATCGCGCGCCGGAGGCTGAGCGGCCGCATGTCGGTCCAGACCTCCGCGATGTGGGCCAGGCACTCGTCCTTGGTGCCTGTTGTGCCATCCGCCCGCCAGCCGGCCGGCAACTCGCGATCGGCGGGCCAGATCGAGTACTGCTCCTCGTCGTTGAGGACGACTTGGTAGGGCGTGGCGGCGTCGGAATCGTCCCAGCTCATGCGGATTCATACTGATACCATGCGGACTCAGGCCAGTCAAGCCGCGCGGGTTCCATAGTACACTTCGAGGTCGCATGACGCTGACTGACTTGATCAAGCGCGAGTCGAACGGCCTCCGCTGGGACGTGTACGCGGGCGCCGTGATCTCGGGGCTGGCCAACGCCGGTATCCTGGCGGTCATCAACACCTCGATGCAGAGCGGGACGGAAGTGCCGTCCGACCGCTATCTCCTCATCTACATCGTCGTCATCGCGCTCTATATCCTGTGCTTCCGCTACACGTTCGGGCGGATCAGCCATTTGTTCGAGGGCATGCTGCACCGCGTGCGGCTGCGGATTACGTCCAAGATCGAGACGGCCGAGCTCTCGGTGCTCGAGAACGTCGGCAAGAGCCGCATCTACAACGTCATCACGCACGAAACCCTCGTCATCTCGCAGTCGAGCGGCAGCCTCACGTTCGCGCTGCAGGCGAGCCTGCTGGTCCTCTTTTCGGCGTGCTACATCGCGATCTTGTCCAAGACGGCGTTCGCGCTGACGGTGACGCTGGTCGGCCTCGGGCTCTTTATCTACCGTTACTACGGACAGCAGGCCGTCCGCCTGATTGCGATGGCAACGCAGAAGGAAATCGCGTTTCTCGACACCGTGACCCATGCGATCGAAGGGTTCAAGGAAGTGAAGCTGAGCCAGCGCCGGCGGGAGGACCTCTTCCGCGAGCTGGAGCGGATCAGCAGCGTGCTGGGCAACGTGCGCACGCAGACCGAGGACGTGTACAACAAGAGTTCGATCTTCTCGCAGGTCACCTTCTACATCCTGATTGGCGCGGTCGTGTTCATACTGCCTCGGCTGATGCCAACCTATAACTCCGTCCTGACGGAGTTGACGACGGCGATTCTGTTCGTGATTGGCCCGCTCACGGCGCTGGTTGGCGCGATCCCGGCGTTTTCACGCGCGAATATCGCCGCCGACAACATTCACAAGCTCGAGATGGCGCTCGAGGCCCTGACCCCGAAGGACGTGCCCAGAGGCGATCCGGACCGCTACGCCGGTTTCAAGACGCTCACGCTGACCGACATCGAGTACTCCTTCCACGACACGGCGGGGCAGCGGACGTTTACCGTCGGCCCCGCGTCGCTGGTGGTGCGCGCGGGTGAGATCCTCTTCATCATCGGGGGCAACGGCAGCGGCAAGTCCACGCTGCTGCGGCTGTTGACCGGGCTGTATGCGCCCTCCAAAGGCATGATCGACGTGGACGGCGAGCGCATCGACGGCGCGCGACTGCAGAGCTATCGTGAGCTCTTCACGGCGATCTTTTCGGACTTCCACCTCTTCGATAAGCTCTATGGCCTCCGCGATCTCGACCCGGTACGCGTCCAGGCGCTGCTCAAGGAAATGCAGCTGCAGGACAAGACCGAGTTCGCCAACGATCGCTTCACCAAGCTCGACCTCTCGACGGGACAGCGGAAGCGCCTCGCGCTCGTTGTCTCGTTGCTCGAGGACAAGCCCGTGTACGTGTTCGACGAGCTCGCGGCCGACCAGGACCCGGAGTTCCGCCGGTTCCTGTACGAGACGCTGATTTACAACCTGCGCGCGCGCGGCAAGACGATCATCGCCGTCACGCACGACGACCGGTATTTCCACCTGGCGGATCGGACGGTCAAGATACTCGACGGCAAGATCGAGTTCGTCACCGGGCCTCCGGCCGACACAGATGCTCAATGACGGCCATCGACGGTTGACGCTCCTCGACCTCCCGGAATGTCCGCGACATCGCGGCGGCCCGGTCCCTGATGCGCTCGTCGGTCAGCGCGCGCCGCACGAGATCGCGAATGTCCTTGGACGTGCTCGTGGCAAAATCGCCCACGACGCCGATCCCGTGGTAGCGGATGCGCGCTGCGGCGCCCGGCTGATCGAAGAAGATCGGGAACGCGACCTGCGGGACGCCGTGGTAGATGCACTCCTTCACGGTGCCGATACCGGCGTGGTTGACCATCACGGCTGCGCGCTCGATCACTCGCAATTGCGGCGTGCCCTTCACGAGAATCGCATTCGACGGCACGCCCGTGAACGCCGAGGCGTCCAGGCCGGTGCCGAGGTTCACCACCAGCTGCCAGCCCGGCTCGGCTGCGGCCGCGTCGATGACCCGCTGCAGGAACGACTGGCTGAACGCGATGCTGCCGAGCGACACATACACCAGTGCCCTGGAGGGATCGAGCGCGTCCCACGGGAAGGGGGGCTCCTGGCGCGTCAGGTCGATCGCGGCCTCGACGTAGTGCCGGCCTGGACGGCCGAGCGCCTGAGGAAATTCGAATGCGTCCGGGCACATCGTGAGGATCGGCAGGTCGAGCACGGGCATCAGCTCGGTGCGCGTGTTGAACCGATCGGACGGGTAGCCGCACGCGGCGGCGAGACGCGTCAAGTGCTCGATCCAGTCGGTCACCCCGGTCAGTCGCGCGGCCAGGTTCGCGCGGCGCCGGCTGGCGAACAACGCGTCCCACGCCTGTTCCACCGCCTGCCCGCCCGCTGCATCGGTCGCCGGCGGCAGCTGCGAGTGGAGGGGCGGGACAACGGGATCCTCGATTCCCGGCAGGCACTGGTTGAGGTAGGCGCAGGGTGTCCCCGTGCGGTACGCGGCGAGCGCCCAGTGAGTGTGGACGGCGCTGTCGATCAAGATCAGATCCGGGGCGAACGGCGCCACCGCCGCCGGAAACTCCTCGATGCCGCCTTTGATCAGGAAATTGATGAACGCCTCGTGGCGGAGCAGCCGCCGCCGCTCGTCGAGCAGAAACCGCAGGCGCTCCCAGCCGAAGCCGCGATCGACGCCGCCCTTGACCCACGTGCGGACGAAGCCTTGCGGAAACCAGTCCTCGAAGACCGCGATGTTCTCGAAGCCATGCGGCGCCACGATCGCCTCGGCGTCCTTCATGCCGCAGAAGGCGACTCGATGCCCGCGCAAGCGCAGCGCCTTGGCGATCGCCAGCGACGCGTTCATCGCGCTCGCCAGGGGCAGGGGACAGAACAGGATCGCGGCCATCAGCGGGTGCGCGACGCAGGTGGGAGGCGGTGTCCGTGACGTCCGGCGCCACTGGCCGGCGACCGCCCGGGCCGAGGGGCGCGGATATCGTGCGCGCCCTCCTGAATTTCAAGCGGCGCCGCGTGCTCGCGTTCGAGGATCTCGCGCGCACCTACGGCGAGGTCAGTTCCTTCCATTGTCTCGGTTTCAAGCTGTACGTGGTGACCGGGGCGGAGCCTGTCCGGCACGTCATGGTCACCAACGCGGACAACTACGTGAAGTCGTCGGGTGGACGCCGCGCCCAGAGATTCTTCGGGCAATCGCTCCAGACGACGCCGGGGGCCGCCGCCAAACCGCGGCGCCAGATGCTCGCGACCATGCTGCAGCGCGACCGCGTGCGGCCGTTCGCGGATGTCGCCGTCTCGGCGACGCGCGCGATGCTCGACGGCTGGACCGCGGGCGAAGTCCGCGTCAGCGACGCCGTCATGGATCTGATTCTCGATATCGGCATCCAGATGCACTTCGGCATAGGCCCGCGCGAGGACTCCCGCCGCATTCGCGACCCCTTTACCGACGCCCTCCGGCGCCTCGACGGCTTCCTTCAACTGCCACCTCCATTCCCGACGCGGGGCAACCGCGCCTACGCCCGTGCGATGGCGGCGTACGACGCCGAGATCCTGCCGTATATCGCGAAGCGCCGCGCGGAGGGTGGCCCCAGGCACGACCTGCTGTCGTCGATGCTCGAGACCAGGCAGAGCGACGGCCAGGTGCTGACCGATCGCCAGATCTGTCATGAGCTCACGAGCACTCTCGCCGCCAGCTTCTTCACGACCGCGGCGGCGTTCATCCAGGTGCTGCGGCTCGTGGCCCAACATCCGCAGGTCGAGGCGCAACTGGCCGCCGAGCTGGAGGGCGCACTGCAGGGGCGGCCGCCCGGCTTCGCCGACCTCGATCGCCTGCCGTTCACCGCACAGATCGTCAAAGAGACCTTGCGGTTGTGTCCTCCGGCCGGCGCCATGGTGCGCGTGGCGGTCGATGACGATCGGATTGGCGAGTGGCATGTGCCCGGCGGCGCGCGCGTGATCATCTCGCAGTGGGTGATGCAGCACAAACCCGAGTGGTTTCCGGACCCGGAGGCCTTCAAACCGGAACGATGGACGCCAGGATTCGAACGGGAGCTCCCGACCTTCGCTTACTTTCCGTTCGGGTGGGGCGCCAGAAACTGCATCGGGCAGCCGCTCGCGATGCTGCAACTGCAGTTGATGCTCGCGACGGTCGCGCAGCGCGTGCGCATCGAGCCCGTCCGGCCGACGCCGGCGGCGTTCACAATCGACGACATCCTCGAATCGGGCGGCCTCGTCCTGCGCGTTCATCCGCGGACGGCCTGAAGCACGACGTCCGCGGCACGCATACTGCCGCCGGAGGCGCGGCACGCGTCGCCGATGCGCCGGCTGTTTCGCGCGTACGAGGGGTTCGCGAGGATCTCGAGCGCGGCGCGCCTGAGCCGCTCCGGCGTCGCCCGCTGCGGGGGGATGCGGGTCCCGGCTCCCTGAGCGTCGATCCGCATCGAAATCGTGTCGGTTTCGAAGGTCGTCGGTACCGCGATCATCGGCACTCCGAACCAGGCGCTTTCCCGTGCGCCGCCATTGCCTCCGTTCATCACGAATAACGACGCGCGGGGCAGCAGGTCGAGCTGAGGCGCCAGACCGTCCCGCTTCAGGCTCCAGATGATCGCATTCGACGGCACGGCGCCCAGGTCCTCTGGCACCGTGCTGTCGCTGAGGATCATGACGACCTGGTAGTCGAGCCCGGCGAATGCCGACAGACAGTTCCGGAAGAACGCCGGTCCGGGATCGCAAATCGTCCCGAAGCCGACGTAGATGAACGGCTCGCGAATGCGATCGAACGGGAACGCCGTCTTGACCGGTCGATCGTGCACCGAGCCAACGAAGTGATACGTCGCACCGAAGGTCTCGCCGTACGGCTGCAGCTCTCGGGGGGCATGGCAGATCGTCTGCGGCTGGACGTTCGAGAGCAGGTCGATGAACCCAGTCTTCTCGACGCCGTACTCCTCGCCCAGTTGACGGGCGAGCGTTCGAAAGAATCGCAGGCTTCTGTGCGATCGGGCGGCCATGCGGGGCATGTCCCGCCAATACCGGCCGACACGCAACAGGAGTGGCCACGTGACCGCCGGTGTGTGGACCGAGCAGACCGCCGGCACGCCGAGCTTCTCGGCGACCACGCGTCCCCACAGGCAGAGGGAGTCGTGGACGATGTAGTCAGGCTTAAGCGCGCGAATCTCCGGCAGCAACCTCGGCAGCCATTCCAGTGCAATCCACGTCATGACCGGCGGCAGGTCGAGTTCGTGATGATACGGATACTGCGCGAGCGGACCCGGGTAAGGGCGGATCGGCCCATACGGCCGGAACTCGGCGCCCAGCGCCTCGATGTCCCGCTGAAACTTCGGCGCTTCGTAGTAGGTGATGGTCTCCCCGCGCGCCACCAGTTCGCCAACCATCCCATAGGTCGCGATGACGTGGCCGCCTCCCGACACATTGAGAAACACGCCACGGCCCATCAGTACCCCTCAGTCGCCGCATCGAGGCTGGCGCTCAGGAGGTCCGCGAAGCCCACGACGCCGGGATCGGCCAGCATTGAAAAGTGATCCCCGTCGATCGCGTGAATCGTAACACGGCCGGTCGTCGCGCCGGCCCAGCCGAGCGCCGGATCGTCTGGATACATCGCGCGCAGCGCAGTCGAGACGAAGACCTCGAGATCCACGGATGTGACCGGTGGGCGATATTGGGCTACGGCGGCGAGGTTGGCGCGATAAACGCGAATCAACGCCTCGACCTGCTCGGCGCCGGCCCCCGGGGTGATCAGGTGAGCGTCCGACAGCCGCGCCCGCAGGTCGCGCGACGCGGAGGTCGCGGACGCCGAGTCGAGCGGCCGTGCCGACAACTGTAGATCGACGCCGTAGTGCTGTTCGATCTGCGCCGCGATGTGCGCTAGAGCGGTCTCGTCGTCGATTGGTGCGCCGGTTCCGACATCCATGCCCGGTGCCGGAACGTCGAGGACCGCGAGGCACGCGACACGCGCCCCCGAATGTTCGAGTTGCCGGGCCATTTCGAACGCGACGCGGCCGCCGAGTGAATGCCCGCCAAGCAGATACGGTCCGGCCGGCTGCACCGTGCGGATGCCGTCGACATAGAACGCGGCCATCTCTTCAATGGATTCGAACGGCGGCTGCATGCCGTCCAGGCCCCGCGACTGCAAGGCATGGAAAGGCCGGCGGCCGCGAAACGCACGGGCCAACCGGAAGTACGCGAAGGCGTTTCCGCCCGCCTGATGCACGCAGAAGAACGGCAGGCCGGTCCCTGATGACTGCAAGGCGACGACGGGGCTGGTCGAGGCCGGCTGACCGGCCCGGATTCGGTCCGCCAGCCCCGCGACCGTCCCCGCCTCGAACAGCGCGGCGACGGGCACCCGGTAGCCGTAGCGCCTCTCGATCTGAGAAACCAGCTGCACGGCCAGGAGGGAGTGCCCCCCGGCGTCGAAGAAGTTGTCCGTCGCGGAAAGATCCTCGTGGCGTAGGATCTCGCTCCACACGTCCAGCAGCTGATGCTCGAGCGGATCTCGCGCCGGCACGCGCACGGCGCCAGCTGTGGCCGCCGACATCGGCAAGGCGGCGCGATCCACTTTACCGTTCGGCAGGCGCGGGAGTCGGTCGAGCACGTTCCAGTGTGCCGGCACCATGAAGTCCGGCAGCCGCCCGGCCAGCCACTCGCGAACCGCGCGGGTGTCGACGCCAGGGGCGCGCGGGACGACGTACGCCGCCAGCCCTGCCGCGTGGCCGTCCGGGTCCCGGATGATCACGGCGGCATCGTCGACCGTCGGATGATCGCGGAGCGCCGACTCGATTTCCTCCAGTTCGATCCGGTGGCCGCGCACCTTGACCTGGCGATCGCTGCGCCCGAGCGACACGAGCCGTCCATCGGGCAGCCAGCGGCCGAGGTCGCCGGTCCGATACAGGCGCGCGCCCGGCGTGGCCGAGAACGGATCGGGCGCGAACGCGCCGGGTGTGGCGCCTGGCGCGTTCAGGTAGCCGATCGCCACGCCAGAGCCACCGACGCAAATCTCTCCGGTTCGCCCTCTCGGAACCAGGTTGAGCTCGCGGTCGAGCACATAGATCGACGTCGAAGCAATCGGCCGGCCGATCGTCACCGGAGCATCCTCGGCGGCGATGTCGAGTCGATCGACGGTGCACCACACCGTGGCTTCGGTCGGACCGTACTCGTTGTAGAGCGCCGCCCGCGGGGCGCGCGCCCGATGCGTGTTCACCACTCTCGCCGGGCACGCCTCGCCCGCGACGATGGCCGTCTGCATCGTCGACAGTGCAGCCGGGTCGAGTTCTTGGAGCATGAGCTCGTACAGCGACGGCAAGGCCAGCAGATGCGTGACGCCGTGACGCGCCATGAGGTCCGCCAACCGGAGCACGTCACGCTCGCCGCCGTGCTCGGGTAGCACGAGCGTACCGCCCTCGGCCAGTGTCCAGAAAATTCCGGCGACGGAACTGTCGAACGAAAAAGACGACAGCAGCAGGAAGCGCGCCGGCACGCCGGAATAGACGTGGCGTCTGGCCCAGGTGGACCTGGCGAGGTTGGCGTGCGAGACCGCGACGCCCTTGGGCCGCCCGGTCGAGCCTGACGTGTAGATCACATACGCCGGCTGCGAAGGCGCGACCGCCGGGAGCGACACGGTGCCTCTCACGTCCATACGAGCGTCATCGATCGAGACGAGCTCGAGACGCCCAGGGAATTCAGCGAACATCCCTGCCAGGCCAGGACCCAGCACCACGTGCGAGGCCCCCGAATCGGTCAGCAGGGCGCACAGCCGATCCGCCGGATACGCCGGGTCGAGGGGCACGTAGGCGGCGCCCGCCGTCATGATGCCCAGCAAGCCCGCGATCATGGCCGGCCCGCGCTCCACGCAGAGCCCGACGCGATCGCCGGTCTGTATTCCGCGCGCCCGCAGGACGCGCGCGACAGCCAGCGCCTGCGATCCAAGCTCGCCGTAGGAGAGGGGGCCGTTCGTGCCCGTCACCGCGGTCCGGGTCGGATCCGAGCGCTCCCAACTGGCAATCCGGTCGAGCACGAGCGGAACGTCCTCGCCCATGTCTTCGCCGCGCCCCAGGGTCAGCAGGTCCGCGCGGTCGGCCGGCGACAGAACGTCCAGCGCCGACATCCGCCGGTCGGGTTGGCTGCAGAGCTGCGACAGCCATCCGTGGAAGTGGCGGGCCAGCTGCCGTACCGTGTCCGCCAGGAACACGTCGCGGTCGTACTCGAAAACGGCCGTCAGGCCGCCGTCGCCGGAGGGCTCCACAAGCAGCGAGAGGTCGAACTTGGCGGCTACGGTCTCGATCTCGAAGGGAGCAATCTCGAGGTCGGGAAACCGCAGCGGCTCCGACGGCGCGTTCTGCAAGACGAACATCACCTGGAAGAGCGGATGGCTCTGGCGGTCGCGGTCCGGTTGCACGGCGTCGACGACCGCCTCGAACGGGACGTCCTGATGGGCGTACGCGTCCATGGCGGTCGACCGGACGCGCTCGAGTAGCTCGACGAACGTCGGATCGCCCGACAGATTCAGACGCAGGGCGAGGGTATTCACGAAGCAGCCGAGCAGCGTCTCGGTCTCGCGTCGCGTCCGGTTGGCAATCGGCGTGCCGATCGCGAAGTCCGTGTCGCCGCTGTAGCGATGAAGCAAGGCGCCAAACGCCGAGACGAGCGTCATGAAGAGCGTGGCGCCGTGTGCCTGACCACACGCAGTCAGTCGACGGGCGAGTTCCGGCGGGAGCGCGACCCGCTCGCACGCGCCTCGGCCCTGTCGCTCATGGCCCGATGGAAAATCGGGAGCAAGGACGCGACCGGTCGGGACGCCCGAAAGCTGCGTCTTCCAGTACTGCAGTTGCCGCTGGAGCACGTCGCCCTGGACGTACCCGCGCTGCCACACCGCGAAGTCCGCGTACTGGATGGGCAGATCGGACAGCGGTGACGGCGTCCGCCGCAGGGCGCTCGTGTACAACGCGCCAAGCTCGCGGGCGAGGACGCCGATGGTCCAGCCGTCGCCGACGATGTGGTGCATCGTCAGGGCGAGTACGTGGCGATCGGCGGCCAGGCGCAGCAGCAGGCCGCGGACGAGCGGGCCGTGTTCGAGCGAGAACAATCGGGTCGCCGCGTCGCCGATGCGCCGCTGAACCTCTGCCTCCTGAAGGTCGGCCGGTACACCGCTGAGGTCGTCAACCTGCAGTGGAAACCGCGGCGTCTCGTGGATCACCTGCACCGGCTGTCCGTCCCGCCAGGCAAAAGTCGTGCGCAGGACTTCGTGACGCCCGGCGATCGCCTCGAGCGCCTGCGCCAGTGCGCCGGCGTCGAGCGGGCCCCGCAGCGACACCGCCGCGGCGATGTTGTACGCCGGGAGGTCAGGATCCAGCAGCTGCAGGAACCAGAGACGCTGCTGCGCAAACGACACCGGCAACGCATCGCGACTCGACGCACGCGGGATACCGCCAGCCTCGGCGGCAATCGACGGGGTCAACCGATCGAGTTCACGTGCGAGACCCGCGATGGTCGGGTATTCGAACAGGGCGCGGAGGGGCAACTCCACGAGGAACCGATCGCGGATGCGCGAGACCACGCGCGTCGCGAGCAGTGAGTGACCACCGACCGCGAAGAAATCATCATCCACGCCGACCACGCCGAGGCCGAGGACGTCGCGCCAGATCTCCTCGAGCGCTTGTTCGGCAGGCGTGCGAGGCGCGATCGCCTCGACGTTGCGGGTTCGTTCGGCCTGCGGCGCCGGCAGCAACTGTCGATCCAGCTTGCCGTGCGCGGAGAGGGGCAGCCGGTCGAGCAGGACGAAGGCGTGTGGCCGCATGTAGTCTGGGAGTTTCGTCGCGGCGAATTCCCGCAGCTGGCGCGAGAGGGACGCGCCGTCAGCCGACCGGCCTCCGAAACTGGACCAGGGACCGAGGTGCGCCTTCGTCGGCCGTGGCCGTGGCGCGACGTGGGGCGGCGGCTCTCCGGCGTCAGATTGCGGAACAAAGCACGCGTCGAATCGGCCGTCCGAACTGTCGGGAGCCCAGGACAGGCGTGCGCTGAAGCCAAGGTCTCGCGCCAGCGTCACCAGGTCGGCTGGGTCGAGCCCCGCGGGCGCGTCCGTCGGCTCGTCGCCGCTCAGCCACGTCACGGTGGCGTTCGCGTCGTGCAGGCGCGCGTTCCGGATGCCCGCCACGGCCAGCCCGCGTCCGGCGGACTCGCGCAGGAGCGAGCCGATGGAATCCACCGTCATCGCGCTGGCCCATTCCATCCACGATGGCTCGACCGAGTGCCGGACGCCGGTGTGCACCACGACGTCGTAGCGGAACAGGTTCATCTCCGTCAGCGCGCGTCCGTGCTTCAGGTGCACATCCACGTGCCGAACGCGCGGGTCCTCCTGGGCCAGCGCAGGAAACGCCTCGGGATCGATCGTCAGCTCCTCGTCGTGCGCGAGCCCCGAACGCACGCGCTCGCGGAGCGTGTCGCGCGGGATCGTGCTGCCGGCACGGAACCGCTGCACCGACGCGTGGAAAGCCTGCTGCAGCCGGCGGTTTCGGACATCGCCGATCACGAGGCATCCGCCAGGCGCCAGCGCGTCGAGCGCGCCATCGATGACTTCGCGCAGGTACCCCATGCCGGGGAGGTATTGCGCCACCGAGTTCAGGACGATCGTGTCGAACTCGCCCTTCGGGATCCCCCGAAAGTCCCGCGCTTCCTGATGGCGCACCTCGACGTGCGACCAGCCTCGGGCGAGAACGCCTGCCGACACAAGCCGCAGGGCCTCCGGTGACAGATCGGTCGCCACATACCGCTCGCAGGTCGCGGCCAGCCGGAACAGCAGGAGGCCGGTGCCGCACCCAATCTCAAGCGTGCGCCGGCCGCCGAGAGCTGCTACGCGGCCGACGGTTTCGTCGACCCACTCCCGCATCGCGTCGGCCGATAGCGGCTGGCCCGTGTAACTGCTGTTCCAGCCCGACGTATTGAAGTCCGCGTCGGTCCCGGCGCCCTGGCGATACATCTCGTCGAACGTGAGCCGCCAGTCCCGGGTCAACTCGGCGGCCTCCGGCGGAGCGCCGGCCGTGGTGGCTGTCGGCACCACGTACGCCACGAGCCGGCGATCGCCGGCGACGTCCTCGCGTACCGCCACGACGGCCTGCGACACCTCGGGGTGGCCTTCGAGCACCGCCGCAATTTCGCCGAGCTCGACGCGGAAGCCGCGGACCTTGACCTGGTGATCAGCGCGACCCAGGTACTGCAGCTCGCCGTCCGACCGCTGGCGCGCCAGGTCGCCGCTGCGATACAGGCGCTCGCCGACGGTTGCCGTGAACGGGTTGGGCACGAAGCGTTGGGCGGTCAGCGCCGGCCGGCTGGCGTACCCGCGCGCCACTCCGGCGCCGCCGACAAAGATTTCGCCGACGGCGCCGCTGGGGACCGGTCGTAGCCGGTCGTCGAGCAGGTGCAAGTCGAGATCGGGAATGGGGCGACCGATGAGGCTGCCGCCGGCGCCGCGCGCGTCGCGCCACGCAACAGGCCGGTACGTCACGTGCACCGTGGTCTCGGTGATCCCATACATGTTGACGAGGACCGGATCGCGGTCGCCATGCCGGTCGAACCACGACTCGAGGCCGCTGAAGTCGAGCGCCTCGCCGCCGAAGATCACGAAGCGCAGGCTGAGATCGCGCTCCCGCGCCAGCCGCTGTTCGGCGGCGACGAATTCGCGAAACGCGGACGGCGTCTGGTTGAGCACGGTGACGCCCTCGTCGCAGACGAGCTGGTAGAAATCTTCGGCCGAACGGGCCACAGCGGTCGGCACGACGACGAGCGTGCCGCCGTACATGAGCGCGCCGAAGATCTCCCAGACCGAGAAGTCGAAGGCGTAGGAGTGGAACAGCGTCCAGACATCGTCAGGCCCGAACGAAAACCACGTATCGGTCGCCTGCATCAGACGCACGACGTTGCGATGCGTGACCTGCACGCCTTTGGGCTGCCCGGTCGAGCCCGAGGTGTAAATGATGTAGGCCAGATTGTCCGGTGCGACGCGCGGGGCGGTCCAGTCCTCGACGGGCTCGTCATCCGCGACGTCTTCGAGGCAGATCACATGGCCGCTGAACGCCGGCAGACGGGCCGCGAGCTCGCGCGTGCAGACGATCGCCAGCGGCCGGCTGTCCTGCAGCATGAACGCCACTCGCTCCGGCGGATAGGCCGGGTCGATCGGGACGTAGGCGGCACCCGCGTTGAGGACGCCGACGATCGCCGTTACCAAATCGACGGAGCGATCGAACCACAGGCCCACGAGCACATCAGGACCCGCGCCGAGCGACACCAGCCGGCGCGCGATCGCCCGCGCGCGACGGTCCAATTCGCCGTAGGTCAGGGATGTTCCGTTGCACCGGACGGCCGTCCGGGACGCCTCGCGCGCCGCCTGGGCCGCGATGATCTCGTGGATGCCCCCGGTCGCCGGCCATGTGCGATCGACGCGCGCCGCCGCGCGCCGCGCTTCCTCGTCAGTGAGCCAGGGCAGATCCAGGATGCGGCGTCCGGGATCGGCCGCGATGGATTCCACCAGCCGGCCGAAGGTGCCGGCGAGCCCCGCGATCGTCTGGCGCCTGAACAGGTCCGTGTTGTAGGAGAACACCGCGCGCATGCCGCCGCCAGCGGCCTCTTCCATGAACAGCTCGAGGTCGAATCTCGCCGCGGTCTGGCTGGCGATGGGCTCGATGTGGAGCCCGATGAAATCGGTCGGCGGGACGGGCGTGCTGAACAGAGTGAACGCGATCTGGAAGAACGGATTCCGGCTGCGGTCACGCTCGGGCTGTAGTCGCTCGACGAGCATCTCGTACGGCACCTGCGCGTGGTCGAACCCGTCGAGCACGTCCCGTCGCACCCGTGCCAGCAGCTCGGTGAACGTCGGGTCGCCCGAGAGATCGGCCCGGAGCACCATCATGTTCACGAAGAAACCGATGAGACCCTCAGTCCCTGGGACCTCGCGGCTGGCGATCGACGTGCCGATCGCGACGTCCGACTCGCGGCAGTACCGGCCGATGAAGGTCTGCAGCGCCGCCGACAACACCATGAACAGCGTGGTGCCGTCGCCGCACAGCGCCCGAAGCCCGGCCGTGACGGCGGGAGAGAGCTCGAAGGTCAGCAGGTCGCCGTTGAAGGTTTGCAGCGCCGGACGGGGAAAGTCGGTGGGCAGATCGAGCCGGGAGAGGCCCCGTAGCCGATCGGCCCAGTAGTCCACGTGCGCGCCGATCCGCACGTCGTCGAGCGTCGCGTGCTGCCAGGCGGCGTAGTCCGTGTACTGCAGCGGCAGCTCGGACCAGTCGACCGGCTCCGACACCAGGAACGCGCGGTAGGCGGAGGCGACTTCACGCACGAGCACGCCGAACGACCAGGCGTCCGCGATCAGGTGATGTAGCGCGAGGATGGCGACGTGCTGTTGGGGGCCGGACTTCAAGAGGCGAACGCGGAACAGGGGGCCGGTGCCGAGATTGAACGGGCGGTGGCTCTCAATGGCGAATTGCCGCTGGACCTCGGCAGCCAGTGCTTCCGCGGATCGCACCTCCAGGGTCTCCGACTGAAAGTCCAGGAGCGGCGACGTCGAGACGACCTGCCACGGCGCGCCATCGCGGCCGTGAAACGTCGTGCGGAGCACGTCGTGGCGCATGACCACGAACTCGAGCGCGCGGCGGAACGCCGACTCGTCGAACGGGCCCTCGAGACGGAGCGCCGTCGCGACATTGTAGGCGGCCGAGTCCGGCGTCAGCTCGTGCAGAAACCACAGGCGCCGTTGCTGGAGGGAGGCCGGCGCCTCGCGCCGCCGCTCAGCCCCGCCAGCGAGGACCGGTCGCGACGCGCCCGCGTCGTCCAGGAGCCGGTCGAGGAGCTCGAGGTCGTCGAGATTGAATTCCGGTCCGGTCATGCGGCACCGCCATCAACCGCGATGACGCGTCCGGTGAAGAACTCGCATTCGATGAGTAACCGCAGCGCCAGCCAGATCTCGTATGGCTGGCCAGCACGGCCCAGCGGGACTTTGGCCGTCAGCGCTTCGCGCTCGGCGTCGCCGAGCGACGCCAGCATCGGCGTGTCGACCAGGCCGGGCGCGATGCCGCCGACGCGGATGCCGTGCGGAGCCAGTTCCATGGCCCACGTCCGTGTCAGCGCGTCGAGTGCGGCTTTCGACGCTGAATAGTTGGACTGGCCGGCGTTGCCGCCGCCGGTCAGCGACGAGATGTTCACGACGAGCGCCGGTCGCACTTGCCGCTCGACCATCTGCGCCGCGACTTCACGAGCCATCAGATACGCGCCCGTGAGGTTCGTCTCGAGCACGCTCCGCCACTGCGCGGTGGGGAGTTTGCGGACGAACCCATCTTCCTGCGAGACCAGCAGGCCGTCGCGCAGAATCCCGGCATTGTTCACCAGCACGTTCGCCGTGCCCAGTGCCGCGATCGCCTGCTGGACCGTGGTCCGCACGGCCTCCTCACGAGAGACATCGCAGACGAAGGTATCGACACCACTCCGGCCGCCGGACGCCTCGGCCACGAGGCGCTGAAGGCCGTCCGCGTCGACATCCACCGCCGCGACGCGGGCCCCCGCCCGCGCGAGTTCGAGCGCAAAGCGCCGGCCAAGGCCGCTCGCGGCCCCGGTGACGATCGCGCGCGCGTCAACGAGTTCCATGACCCGGCACCTCCGACCGATCCTTTAACACGGCTCGCTCCTCCGCCGACATCGATTGCACGCGCAGGAATGCCTCCGCCACGCGTTCGGTGACGCCAGGCTCCGGCTCGGTGCGCACCAACGCCTGCGCCAACCGCTCGACGGTCGTCGCGTCGAAGACGATCCGCATGGGAATCTCCCGCCGCAGCATCCGGCGAAGCCAGGTCAGCATCTGAGCGACGAGCAGCGAGTGCCCGCCGAGCCGGAAGAAGTCATCGCGGATGCCCACCGCCGGCACCTGCAGCACCTTCTGCCAGAGCGCCACGAGCACGCGCTCGAGCGCGGTCCGCGGATCTCCGCCGCCTGTCGCCGCGCTGGCGCCGATGTCGGGATCCGGCAACCGCTTCCGGTCGACTTTCCGGTTCGGCGTCAGCGGCAATTCCCGCAGCCAGACGAACCAGGTGGGCGTCATGTACTCCGGAAGACGTCCGCGGACGCGCGCGCGGAGCTGCTCCTCCAGGGCCGGCTCCACGGGGCGTCCGTCGGCGGTCACCACGTACGCGACGAGATGATCGGCGGCTCCCAGATGCTTCAGCTGCACGACCGCGCGACTCACGCCGGGGTCCTGTTCCAGGACGCTCTCGATTTCGCCGAGCTCGATGCGGAAGCCGCGAAGTTTGACCTGGCCGTCCACACGGCCGACGAAGACGATTGCGCCGTCGGGACGCCGCCGCACCAGATCGCCCGTGCGATACGCCCGCGCGCCGGCGGGGCCGAACGGATCGGGCACGAAGCGCGCCGCCGTTTCATCCGGCCGCTTCCAGTAGCCTCGCGCCAGGCCGGTGCCGCCAATCAAGAGTTCGCCAGTCACGCCGACCGGCACCGGATTGCCCTGAGGATCGACCACGTACATGGTGGTGTTTGCGAGCGGATGCCCGATGCAGGCCGCGTCGTCGCCGCGCCGGACAGTGTACAGGCTCGACCAGATGGTCGTCTCCGTCGGACCGTAGAGATTCCAGACGTCGAGGCCGTCGGACGTGAGGGCCTCCGCCAGTTGTCGCGGGAACGCCTCGCCGCCGCACCACATGCGCAGCCTGGGCGTTGGCCGCCAGGCCGCGTCGAGCAGCATGCGCCAGGTCGCCGGCGTGGCTTGCATCACCGTCGCCTCGGACTGGTCGAGCAGTCGCGCGAGCCGATCGGCGTCGGTGACGTCGTCCGAGGCGGCGACGATGAGGCGCGCGCCGGTGATGAGCGGCAGGTAGAGCTCGAGCCCGGCGATGTCGAACGACACGGTGGTCACCGACACCAGGCGGTCGGCGGTTCCCAATGCCGCGGCCCGCTCGAAATGGCCGAGGAAGTTGGCCAAGGCCTCGTGGCGTACGGCCACGCCCTTGGGCGTGCCCGTCGATCCGGACGTGTAGATGACGTACGCGAGGTCGTCGCCCGAGATCAGCGGGTCGGATGCCCGCGGTTCGGCGGCGCCGTCCGCAACTGGGAGCGCATCGACTCGAATCGCGGGCGTGGCGTGGTCGCCGAAGACCGCATGCGTCGCCGCGCTCGTGATCAGCAGCGGCGCGCCGGAATGTTCGAGCATCCAGCGCAAGCGGGCGATCGGGAAGCCCGGATCGAGCGGCACGTACGCGGCGCCGCTCTTCAGCACGCCGAGGAGCGAGACGACCAGGTCGATCGATCGCTCGACGCAGACCGCCACGAGCTGTCCGCGGCCCACGCCGCGCGAGGCGATGACGCGAGCCAACTCGGTCGCATGGCGATCGAGGTCCCGGTAGGTCAGGCTGAGGCCGCCGCAGACCACGGCCACCGCGTCGGGCGTTCGCGCGGCTTGCTGCGTGATGCGGACATGGACCGGCGCGCGGTCGAACGCGACGCCGGTCGCGTTCCATTCGTCGATCGCTCGGGCGTGCTCGTGCTCGGTCAAGAGCACGATTCGACCCAGCGGCCGGTCTGGATGTTCCACCAGTTCACGAGCGATGACGGCAAACCGATCCAGGAACTGGTTCACCGCTGCGTCGTCGAATCGCGCCTGCTGATAGGTAAGCCGCACGGTCAGGTGCTCGCCGGGCATCACGTAGCACGTCATCGGATAGTGCGACCGCTCGAACGTCTCCGCGGCGCGAACCTCGATCTCGGACGATGGCCCGACGCCCGCGGCCTCGCGAGGTTGCGGGTAGTTCTCGAAGACGAGGATCGTCTCGAAGAGCGCGTCCGATCGCGGGACGTCGCTCCAGCCCAGGACGTCGACGAGCGGGCTCGCCTCGTGCTGGCTCATGGCCGACTGCCGCGCCTGCACCGCACGCAGGAACGCGGAGGCCGTCTGTTCCGGTCCCACGTCCACGCGCAGCGGGAGCGTGTTGATGAACGGGCCGACCATGCGCTGCGCCCCGGCGAGGTCGGCGGGTCTGCCGCTGACCGTGACGCCAAACACGACGTCGCTCGTAGCGCCGAAGCGGCCGAGCAGGATCGCCCAGATGGCCTGAGCAACCGTGTTCAGCGTGACGCGATGTGCGCGCGCCAGCTGGCCCAGTGCGGCCGTGAGGTCATCCGGGAGGACGCGCGTGCTTTCGCCAAAACCCGCGTGTTCGCCGGAAGGCGAGCCAAGGCCCAGCCGGACCGGTTCATTGAAGCCGTGAAGCACGTCTCGCCAGTAGCGTTCAGCCCCGCCGTGGTCCTGGCGCTCGAGCCAACGGACATAGTCCGAGAAGGGGCGCGCCTCCGGCAGCCCCGCGTCGGGGCCGCCGCGGGCCCGCCGGTATGCCGTCATGACTTCCTGAAGCACGATTGATGTGGACCACCCGTCGAGCACCACGTGATGCTGCGTCCACACCATGCGCCACGTCCGATCCGCCTCACGGATCATCGTCACGCGCATGAGCGGCGGCTGGTCCAGGGCGAAACCGCGGCGGCGGTCGTCTTCAAGCCACGAGCGGAGCCGATCGTGGCATTCGGCGGCTGGGGTCTCGCGCCAATCGAGCCATTCGACCGGGCAGGCGGCCGAGGCGCGGACGACCTGGATCGGATCCTGCAGGTCGGGTCGCTCGATCCCCGTCCGCAGGATGGTGTGCCGCTCGGTCACGGCGTTCCAGGCGATTTCAAAAGCGCGCGCGTCGAGGTGTCCGACGAGCGTCAGCACGAGCTGCTGGACGTAGATGCCGGAGGATTCACTCTCCCCGGCGTGAAACAGGATGCCCGCCTGGAGCGGCGTGAGCGGCAGCATCTCGACGACGGCCGGGGCTCGGCTGGCGTCCGCGGCGGCATCCGCTGTCGTGTGCCCGCCGTTTGCGAGCGCCACCAGGCACTCGTACGCCGATCGCGACACGGCATCGATCGTCTCGCGGCGATGCCGGGCCTCGCTGTACAGCCACTCGACGTGCAGGCGTCCGTTACGCTGGTGGGCGATCACGTCGATCAGGAACCGCCGGCGGGCGTGGGCCGCGCGCTCGCGGCCGGCGTCCTCCGGTGCCGGGGAGAACTCGCCGCCGTCGAAGGCGGCCAGATCGAGCTGACCGAGGTAGTTGACGCTGATGTCCGGCTGCGGGGCCCCGGCCAGGCGCGCCCGGACGGCGGCGTCCGGCGAGAGGTATCTGAGGATGCCGTACCCGACGCCGCGCGCCGGAGTCGCTCGGAGCTGATCCACGACGCCGGCGAAGTCCTCGAGCGGCCCGGCCGATTCGTCAACGGCCAGGCTGATCGGGAACAGACTCGTGCACCAGCCGACCATTCTCGAGAGGTCGAGATCGCTGACGACATCTTCGCGTCCATGGCCCTCGAGCGCCACCGAGACTCGATCTTGTCCAGTCCATTTCGCGAGCGACCTCGAGACCGCCCAGATCAAGGCCTCGTCGATGCGGTGACCCGATGCCCTCACGCGATCGGTCAGGCGCTGGGTTAATTCGGGGTCGAGGTCGAGCCGGATTGTACCGACGGTCCGCTCGACGTTGTCGCCGTCGCCACCCGGGAGGTCGGCCGGCAGCGATGCGGCCGCCAGACGCTCGGGCGCGAGCCAGTACGTCCGCTCCGCTTCCATCGCGTCGCTGGCCGCGTATCGCTCCAGGGCGTGCGCCCACGCCTGATAGGTGGCGGTGGACGGCGCCAGCGTCACCGGGTCGCCCGCGCGCGCCTGGGCGTACGCCGCCGCGAGGTCATGGAGGAGAATCCTCCAGGACACGGCGTCCACCGCCAGATGATGCGCGACCATGAGGACACGGCCGCCTTCGTCGCCGTAGTTCAGATACGCGGCCCGGACCACCGGGCCGTGCGAAATGTCGAGACCGCCGTGCAGCAAATCCGCCACCGACTGCAGCTGGCGGGCGCGCTGCGCGCTCGACGCTCGCGTCAGGTCGACCGCCAGGCAGTCCGCCTCGTCATGCTCATCCGCGTACCGCTGCGTCCAGCGGTCGCCGTCACGGGTCACGCGCAGGCGAAACGAGTCGTGGTGACGGACCACGGCTGTCAGGGCCTGCTGAAACGCCTCGGAGGAGAAGTTCGAGACGGCCAGCAGCACGGCCTGATTCCAGTGGTGCAGCGGCTGTGGTTCGAGCTCCAGGAACGCACGCTGGATCGGCGTCAGCGGCACGACGCCGGTGGCAGCCGCGGCCGGCGCCCCGCGATCAGCGGCGGGTACGACCATCGGGGCGATCGCCTCGATCGTCCCGCGCTCGAAGACGTCGCGGGGCGTGACGACCCAGCCGGATTCGCGCAGACTCGCGACGATCTGCAGACACATGATGGAGTCGCCGCCGAGGTCGAAGAAGTTGTCGCGGATGCTGACGCGTTTGACGCGGAGCGCCTGCGCCCAGGCGGACGCCAGCGCGTGCTCGACCTCGGTGCGCGGCGGCTGGTGTGGCTGCGACTCGCCGGTGTCCATCGCCGGAGGCGGCTGGAGCGCGCGTCGATCGACCTTGCCGCTCGGCGTCAGAGGAAAGGTCTCGACGAAGACGAGGGCCGACGGCACCATATGCTCGGGCAACCGGGCCCGCAGGGCCTGTCGGAGCTTGATCCCGCGGTCCGGTCCGCCGACGGTCGATCCCGATCGAACGTAGCCGACCAGTCGAGCGTCCGCGCCCGGCTGCTCGTGCACGCTGACGACCGCCTGCCTGATATCCGGCTGCGCCTCCAGGGCGGCTTCGATCTCGCCCAGCTCGATCCGGAAGCCCCGAAACTTGACCTGGGCGTCGGCGCGGCCGATGAACTCGACGTCACCATCCGGAAGGACGCGTGCGAGATCGCCCGTGCGATACGCCCGCGCGCCCGCCGCGGCAGCGCTCGGTACGAAGACCGCGGCCGTTTGTGCAGGCCGCCCGAGGTAGCCGCGCGCCAAGCCGGCGCCGGCAATCACGAGCTCGCCGTAGGTCCCGGTCGGCGCCTCCTGGCCCCACCGATCCTCGACCCACATGGACATGCCGGCGATGGGACCGCCAATCGGTACGCTCGCTCCGTGCATGTGGTCCTGGAAGACGCGCGCGCTGGTGTCGATCGTCCCTTCGGTCGGGCCGTAGAGATTGATCAACGCGGTGGTCGGGAGCAGGCGTGCGACCTCGGCCGCCAGCGCGGTCGTGAGCGCCTCGCCTCCAGCGAAGATGCGCTGCAGCGACCGGCAGCGATCGAAGCCCGGTTCACGACAGAGGGCGCCCAGCAGCGTCGGCACGACCTGCAGGACCGTGATGCGTTCGCGTTGAATAACGCGCACGAGCGCCGCCGGGTCCCGATGGGCGTCGGGGTCGGCCACGACGAGCCGCGCGCGCGACGACAGAGGCGCCCAGAACTCCCAGACAGACGCATCGAAGCCAAACGGTGTCTTTTGCAGCACGGCGTCCATCTCGCCGAGCGGGAAGGCCTCGTGCATCCACCTCATGTGGTTGACGATCGCGCGATGCGAAATCTGCACGCCCTTGGGCTGTCCAGTAGACCCGGAGGTGTAGAGCACATAGGCCAGTTGCTCGGGGTGCACCGCGATCGCCAGCGGCGTGTCGTCGTGGGCGCCGATGGCCGCCCACTCGCCGGGCAGCCGAATCGGCCGGACTCCGGCCGGCAGGGATGGCGCGGACGCGCCGCAGACCACGACCGGCGCGGCACTGTCACGCAGCATGAGCGCAAGACGCTCGGCCGGGTACTTCGGATCGAGCGGCAGGTACGCGGCACCGGCCTTGAGGACCGCGAGCATGGCGATCACCCGATCGACGCTCGATTCAAGGCACACGCCGACGACGCCGTCGGCCTCGACCCCCTCGTCGCGCAGATGGCGCGCGAGCTGATTCGCACGCCGGTCGAGCGCGGCAAACGTCATCGACTCGGCCGAAGACATCACCGCGATCGCGCCGGGCGTGCGCGCGACCTGGCGTTCCACGAGGTGGTGAAGCGTCGACGCGTCTTCGATCGGGAGCGATGGACCGCGCCCGGCGGTGCGTAATTCCCGGCGCTCGTCGTCGCCGATCAAGGACTGCGTGTCGTAGCGGTCGTCAAAGCCAGCGGCCATCGCGTCGAGCGCGGCGCGGTAGTAGCCGGCGTACCGCGCGATCTGGTCCTCGCTGAGCACTGCCGCATCGAATGCCAGTCGGCCCCGCAGATGGCCCGACACGCTCTCCTGCGAGAAGTCGGCGGCGAGAACGAAGTTGGTTTCCTCGACGCTGTCGCCGCCAAGGTACTCGACATGACCGGAGGCGGTCAGACGGTCGAAGACGTGGAAATGTACGAAATTGAAATCGGTTTCGAAGAGCGGCGCCCCGCCGGTGAGGCGCTGAATCTGATGAAGCGGAAAGCGACGATGCGGGAGGATGGCCTGCTCACGTGCGAACGTCGCACGGACGAGGTCGCGCCAGGAGCCCCGGCCGATCCGCAGGCGGAGCGGCAGGGTATTCAGGAACAGTCCAAGCGCGCGCTCGGCGCCCTCGGTCTCCGGCCGGCCGTTGGTGACCAGGCCCGTGATGATGTCCTCCGTATTCGCCACGACGCTCAGCACGCGGAGGTGGGCGGCGAGCAGCAGCGATCGGATCGGCAGGCCGCTCTCCGCGGCCACGCGCTTGAGCGCAGTGGAGGTCGCCGTCGAGATGGGGATCGACTGCCGAGCCACTCGCTTGGCCGACGCTCGTGTCCGACCCGGAAGGCGCGGCAGCGACGTGGCCGCGGCGCCCTCGAGCAGTTCCGCCCAGAACCGGCGGTCGGCGTCGGACGCCATGGCCGCACGTTCGAGCGCGACATAGTCGCGGAAGCCGACGGCTGGCGGGTCGGCGAGGGGAGACCGATCGCCGAGGTGCTGGCGGTACGCCTCGAAGATCTCGGTCAGCATCGTCGCCACGCTCCAGCCGTCGAGGCAGGCATGGTGAAAGTGCAGGCAGAGCTGAATGCGGTCGTCGGCGCGGCGAAACACACGGAAGGCGATGAGCGGCGCTTTGTCGATCGGCAGCGGGCGGCGGGCCTCGTCCCGCATCCATCGCGCGAGCATCGCCTCCTGGTCGTCGTCCGCAAGCGCGCGCAAGTCCGTCACGGTGACATCCGGCGTCGCATCCCGATGCACGACTTGCAGAGGTTCGGTGAGCGACCCGACCACGAAGCTTGACCGGAGCACCGCGTGGCGGCCGACGACCTCGCGCAGCGCGGCCTGCAGCGCCGGTTCATCCCACTGCACGCGCACGTGATAGCTGAAGACATCCTCGTACACCGACGCCGTGTCGTGCAGCGCGCGATGGAAGAGCATGCCTTTCTGCAATTCGGTCAGCGGGTACGCGTCCTCCGCGTCAGCCGGCAGCCGGCCGCGGTCCTCGGCGCTGCACAGCTCAAACGGCGCCACCGGGGTCCATGCCTCGCCGGCGGCCGTGGCCTTGCCAGCGAGCGCGGCAACCGTCGGGTTCGTGAACAAGGCAGCAAGGTCGAACGTCAGGCCCACGCGACGAGCCTGGGCCTGCACCTGCAGGCTGCGAATGGAGTCACCGCCAAGTGCGAAGAAATTGTCGTAGACGCCAACGCGATCGGCGCCGAGGACCGCGCTCCAGATCCCGGCCAGCGTCGCTTCCGCCTCCGTCCGCGGCGGCACGTACGTTTCACCGAGGTCCGGCGCGACACCGGCCATCTGGGTCAGTGCGGTTCGATCGACCTTGCCGTGAGGCGTGAGCGGCATCCGATCGAGGAGCAGAAACTGTGCCGGAACCATGTACTCCGGCAGCCGCTCGCCGAGGAACGTCCGCAGCGACACGATTGAGATGGAGGCGCCCTCACGCGGCACGACGTAGGCGACGACCGCAGGGCCGTCTGTGTCCGTCTGGATCAGCGCCGCGGCTTCCCGGACCTCGGCGTGCGCGGCGAGGACCGACTCGATTTCGCCGAGTTCGAGGCGGAATCCGCGCACCTTCACCTGATCGTCTGCGCGCCCGAGATACTCGACGTCCTCGCCGGCCAGCCGCCTGGCGAGGTCGCCGCTGCGGTACAGCCGTCCGCCGTTCAGGCCTTCGGCGGCGACAAACCGATCGGCGGTGAGTGCCGGCCGGTCGAGGTATCCGCGCGACACGCCGGCGCCGCCGACGAACAACTCGCCCGTCACCCCAATCGGCGCCGGATGGCCAAAGGGGTCGAGCACATGCAGCGAGAGATCTGGAATTGGCCGGCCGATGACGCTGCCACGACCCGCGAGCACGTCGCGCATCTCGACGGGCCGGTAGGTGACATGGACGGTTGTTTCCGTGATGCCGTACATGTTCACGAGGCGAGGCGCGTGGTCCCCATGGCGGATGAACCAGTCCTTGAGGGTGTCGAGGGCCAACGCTTCGCCGCCAAAGATCACGTAACGCAGCGATCCAACGGCCGCAGCTGACCGCCGAGCGGCATCGACCGCGGACAGCTGGCGGAAGGCAGAAGGCGTTTGATTCAGGACGGTGACGCGCTCGCGTTCAAGCAATTCGTAGAACTGCTCGGGCGACCGGGACGTGAGGTGCGGCACCACCACGAGCCTTCCGCCGTAGAGGAGCGCGCCCCAGATCTCCCACACGGAGAAGTCGAACGCGCAGGAGTGAAACAGCGTCCACGTGTCGGATTCGCCGAACGCGAACCACGGCTGCGTCGCGGCCATCAGCCGCGTCACGTTGTGATGCGTCACGACGCAGCCCTTAGGGGTGCCGGTGGAGCCGGACGTGTAGATCACGTAGGCGGCGTTATCGCCGGCGACGCCGGCCTCGATGGTCGTCGCGGGCTCAGCGCCAATCGCCTCGGCGTCCCGATCGAGGAGCACTTCCGCCGCCGGGTGGTCGACGCCGACGTCGATCGTGGTCCGGCGGACCAGGACCTGCGCGCGGCTGTCCTCGACCAGGAAGCGGCGGCGTTCCGCCGGGTAGGCGGGGTCGATCGGCACGTAGGCCCCGCCGGCTTTCAGCACCGCGGCAATAGTGACCACCAACTCCATCGACCGCTCGAGCAGGATGGCGACCCGGGATTCAGGCTGGACGCCGAGCCGGCGCAGGTAGCACGCGAGCTGGTTCGAGCGCCGATCCAGTTCCGCGTAGCTCATGCGCTCGCCGTCGCAGGACAGCGCTTCGGCCGTTCCGCGCCGGCTTGCGACCGCGTTCAGCCACGCGGGCAGCGTCTCGTACGGAACAGGCGCGGCCGTCGAGAGGCTTTCGGTGACCTTTCCTGGGTCGTCGGGAAGCAGACGCCAGTCGCGGACCTGACTGACATCCCCACGAGCGGCTGACATCAGCAGGTGCTCGAACGACGTCAGGAGTGTGTCGACGGCGGGTCCTGACAGTTGACGTCCGTCGTACAGCACTCTGAATCGGAGCGCCTCGCCGGGAATCACCGACAGCGCCAGCGGATAGTTCGTCCGCTCCTGGAGCCGGGCGCCGTGGATGGAGAAATGTGTGAACCGATCCGTGAGCGCCTCGTCGACGGGGTAGTTCTCGAACGCGATGAGGGTCTCGAAGAGCGGTTGCCCTGGGGGCAGCGCCGCGTGCGCGGCCAGGTCGACCAACGGCACGTGCCCGAAGTGGCGGAGATCGGTCTGCCGCTGTTGCAGCGCCTGCAGCCAGGGCACGAGGCCGGCAGGCAGGTCCGGACCGACCCGCAGCGGCAGCGTATTGATAAACAGGCCGACCATCCGGTCGGCGCCGGCCAGGTCGGCCGGCCGGCCCGCGACCGTCACGCCAAAGACCACATCCGTCTGGCGGCTGTAGGTCTGGAGCAGGCGCGCCCAGGCGCCAGTGACCAGCGTATTGAGGGTGATGTGATGCCGGCGTGCCCATGCCTGCAGCGCCGCCGTGTCCGCGGTGCTCATCGCCTTCTGCGTTTCCCCGGCGGCCGGCGCGTCTGACCCCGGACGGGGGCCGACGTTCAGCGTCGTCGGCGTCGCGAAGCCGGCGAGCGTGCGGCGCCAATAGTCGTTGGCGCCGGCGGCGTCCTGTCCTTGCAGCCAGACGAGATAGTCGCGATACGGCCGGATCGCCGGCAGCGCCAACGGCCGGCCAGTGACGGTGGCGTCGTAGGCCGCGAGCACGTCAGCCATGAGTGGTGGCAGCGACCAGCCGTCGAGCAACAGATGGTGGTGGGTCCAGACCCAATGCCACCGCTGTGGGCCAAGGCGGATGAGGGAGACGCGCATCAGCGGTGCCCGGCGGACGTCCAGGCCCTGCCGGCGATCGGCGGCAAGCCAGGCGCCGAGCCGTTCGGCTTGCGCCTCGGCGGGGATGTCCGTCCAGTCGATGCGCGTCAGGGCAAATGGGACCTGCGCCTCGACGTACTGGTGGAGCGGTCCTTCCTCGCACCAGAAAGCGGTGCGAAGGATGGGATGGCGCCCGATCGTCAGCCGCCAGGCTGTTTCGAAGGCGTCCGGATCGACGGTGCCGTGGATCTCGCCGTGCAGTTGTTCGAGATAGACGTCGCTGCCCGGCGCGGCAAGGACGTGGAAGAGCATGCCCGCCTGCAGGGGCGCCAAAGGATACACATCCTCGAGGCCCGGTCGTGCGGCCAGCAGCCGGGAGAATTCTTCCGGCGCCAACAGGCTCAGCGGAAAATCGGACGCGCTTACCTTCGTCGTGCTGACGCCGGTGCAGTGATCGACAATGCTCCGGAGTGCACGAACGGCCGAATCCGCGACTTGTCGAATCGTGTCCTCGCGGAACTGCGAGCGATCGAACAGCCACTCGACGCGCAATTGCCGGCGTTCGACCAGCGCCACGATGTCGAGGGCGTGGGTGCGGTGTTCATCCGGCTGGCGTCCGCTGCCAGGAGTTCGGTGAGCCAGCCGGAAGTATCGAGACTCGATACCCTGGTCGAGCTGGCCCAGGTAGTTGAAGGAAATCTCCGGCGCCGGCAGGGCCCCCAGCGCGCGTGCGGCGTCGTCCTCCCGAAGGTATCGGCAGATCCCGAATGTCACGCCGCGCTTTGGCACGGCACGAAGCTGGTCCTTGACGGCACGGATCGACTCGCCGACGCCCGTGCCGGGTTCGACCGTCAGCCGCACCGGGAAGAGACTCGTGAACCAGCCGACCGTCCTGGTGAGATCGATGTCGCCTGCGATGGCCTCGCGGCCGTGGCCTTCGAGGTCGATGGACACCTCCGCGCGCCTCGTCCATCCGCTGATAGCCGCGTGGACCGCCGTCAGGAGCAGGTCGTTGATTTCGGTGCGATACACCCGCGGCGCACGTTCGAGCAGAGCGGCCGTTTCGGTGGCCGTCAGCTCAACCGTGACTGAGGCCGAGCCTCTGGGGTGGTCGACCGTGACCGGCTGATCGAGCGGAATCGCGGGCGCGGACGCCGGATCCATCCGTCGCCAATAGTCGAAATCATGCGCCGGAATCGTACCGGCGTGGCCTGCGAGACTCCGGCTCCATTCGTCGAAGGAGGCGGTGCGCGGAGGCAGTTGCGGGGCGCCGCCCCGCAGCAGCTGGTCGCAGACGGTCTGCAGATCGTCGAGCAGAATGCGCCACGAGACGCCGTCGATGACCAGATGGTGAGCGACGACGAGCAGCAGGTTGGGCTGTTCCTGGCGCACGAGGAAAACCGCGCGGGCGAGCGGCCCGTGCGTCAGGTGCAGGGACGCGTGCGCGTCGTCGGCGATGCGGTCGATCTCGGCGTGATCAGAACCTGCGTCGAGCGGCCGGATCGTGAGCGGCAGCCGCATTGCCCCCCGATCGACGCGTTGCGTCCATCGGCCCGAATCGCGCGTAAACCGCAGTCCCAGCGCGTCGTGATGCGCGGCGAGGAACGGCAGCGCGCGGTCGAGGACTTCCGCCGTCATCGCCGAATCCACTTCGAGCAGCACGGCCTGGTTCCAGCGGTGCGGGTTCTTCCACGGATGGTCGAAGAACCAGGCTTGAATGGGCGTCAGAGGAATGGGGCCATGGGTGACGACGGCACTTCCCTCGGGAGCGACCGCCGGTATGGCCACAGCGGCCAGGCGCTCGATCGTCGGGTGGTCGAACAGCTGGCGCGGCTCGACCTTCCAGCCGGCACGCGCGGCGCGTCCCGCGATTTGCAGCGTGAGGATCGAATCCCCGCCCAGCTCGAAGAAGTTGTCGTGAACACCGACCTCGCGGACGCCGAGAATGGCCGACCACGCGTCGGCGAGCGCGCGCTCGGCGGGTGTTCGGGGGGCGACATAGCGGTCCCGAACCGCGGTCGCGTCGCCGTCAGGATCGGGCAGGCGCGCGCGATCCACTTTGCCGCTTGCGGTGAGCGGCAGCGCCTCGAGCAGGACGAATGCCGAGGGGATTTCGTGCTCCGGAAGCCAGTCGTGGCAGGCGTCACGGGCGCTCGCGGGCGTGACGCCGGCGCCGGCGGGCACGCCGTACGCGATCAGTTGCGGCGTGCCGGATACGCCAGGGCGAAGCACGACGACCGCGTCCTCGAAGCGCCCGTAGCGACGGAGGACGGCTTCAATTTCGCCGGGCTCGATCCGATGGCCCCGGAGCTTTATCTGTCGATCGATACGGCCGAGGAACTCGAGGCGCCCGTCAGGAAGGACCCGTGCGAGGTCGCCGGTCCTGTACATCCGTGCGCCCGGTGACTGCGCGAAGGGGTCGGGAACGAATCGGTACGCGGTCAGGTCGGGCCGGCCGCAGTATCCTCGCGCAACGCCCGTGCCGCCGACGAACAATTCGCCGGCGACACCAATCGGCGCATGGCCGCCATGCGGATCGAGTACGTAGGCGCGCATGTTGGCCATCGGCCGCCCAATCGACGTGTCCGATGTACAGGCGCCCAACGTCGCGCACACGCTCGTCTCGGTTGGCCCGTAGGCGTTGAAGAAGACCCGCCCGTGACTCCAGCGTTCGACGACGTCTAGTGGACAGGCCTCACCGGCGCTGATCACGCATTCGAGGTCGGGCAGGTCTGCGTCCGGCAGCCTCGATAGCATCGAGGGCGGCAGCGTCACATGCGTGACGCGTCGATTACGCAACATCTCCGCGAATCCCGCGTCGGGCAACAGCCGGGCGGCGTCGGGGAGGACGAGCGTCGCGCCGGTCGAGAGCGCCATGGCGACTTCCGAGAGCGACGCGTCGAAGGTGATCGAGGCGAATTGGAGGACGCGCGCGCCCGCGGTCACACCGAAAGCCCGGCCTTGGGCCTGGGCGAGGTTCGCAAAGCCCGCGTGCGGGACCATCACGCCTTTCGGCTCGCCGGTCGAGCCTGATGTGAAGATCACGTACGCGAGATTCCCTGGCGACACTGGGACGACAGGATTCGCCGTCGACCCGGCGGCGATGGCGCTCGCGTGTTCATCCACGCAGACCGTTGCACCCTCGAAGGCGTGGAGCCGGCCGCGATCGCCGGAGGTGGTCACGACCATGGGCACGCGGGCGCCGCGGAGCATCGCTGCGACTCGCGCTGGCGGCAGGCGAGGGTCAAGCGGCAGGTACGCGCCGCCGGCTTTCAGGATCGCCAGCAGCGCGACGTACAGCTCGGGCGACCGGTCGAACATGGCGCCGACGATGGTGTCCGGGCCGACGCCGTGCCGGCGCAGATGGGCCGCCAGCCGGTTCGCCGCCTCATTCAGCCGAGCGTAGGTCCAGCGTTCGTCGCCCGCCTCGATGGCGACACGGTCCGGCGCGGCGTCCACCTGCGCTTCGAACGTCTGGTGCACCAGCCGCGGCGTCGGACCGGTGGGTGTCTCGGTCCGTCGCTCGCGCTCCGCGCACTCCCCGGTCGTGAGCAGCGCCCAGTCGCCGACGCGCGCGATCTCATCGCGAGCGGCCGATCGCAGCAGGTGGCGCAGATGTTCGAGCAAAGCGTCCACCGCGGCTCGCGTGAACACGGTGCCGTCGAACAGGATTCGCAGCGTGAGCTGGTCCCCGGGAATCGCCGCCAGTCCGATCGGGTAGTTCGTCCGCTCGACGAACGTGATTGGCTCCAGCCTGAAGTGCGCGAACCGACTGGCCACGTCCGGGTCGATCGGATAATTCTCGAAGGCGATGAGGGTGTGCAGGAGCGGCTGGCCCGGGCCCAGCGCCGTGTACTCCGTCAAGTCGACGAGGGGCATGTGGCCGAAGTCACGGAGTTCGGCTTGCCGCTGCTGCAACGCCTGCAGCCACGGGACCAGGCCGGTGGGCAGACCCGGGCCGACCCTGAGCGGAAGGGTATTAATGAAGAGGCCGACCATCCGGTCGGCGTCGGCCAGATCGGCCGGCCGCCCGGCGACCGTCACCCCAAAGGCCACATCCGTCTGGCCGCTGTAGGTCTGCAGCAGGCGCGCCCACGCGCCGGTGACGAGCGTGTTGAGCGTGATCTGATGGCGCCGCGCCCACGCTTGGAGTGCGGCCGTGTCGTCGCGGCTCAGCGTGGTCTGCGTTTCGCCGGCGGCCGGCGCATCCGTACCGGGCCTCGGTCCGACGTTCAGCGTCGTGGGCTCGGCGAAACCCTCGAGCGTGCGGCGCCAGTAGGCCGCGGCGGTGGCGATGTCCTGTTGCCGCAGCCACCCGAGATAGTCGCGATACGGACGGACCGCCGGCAGGTCGAGCGGCCGGCCGGTGACGGCGGCGTCGTAGGCCGCGAGTACGTCGGCCATGAGCGGCGGCAGGGACCAGCCGTCGAGCAGGAGATGGTGGTGCGTCCAGACCCAATGCCAGCAGGCGGGCGCGAGCCGGATGAGCGCGACGCGCAGCAGCGGGGCGTGGCGGACATCGAGCCCCTGGAGGCGGTCGGCGGCGAGCCACGCCGCCAGCCGATCGGACCTGGCGTTGGGCGGGAGCTCCGTCCAGTCGAGCCGCATGAGCACGAACGGCACCTGGGTCTCGACGTACTGCCGCAACGGGCCGTCGTCGCACCAGAACGCGGTGCGGAGCGCGGGATGCCGCGCGATGACCTGCCGCCAGGCCGTCTCGAATGCATCGGGATCGACCACACCGTCAATGCGGCCGTGTAGTTGCTCGAGATAGAGATCGCGGTCCGGGGTGGAGAGGACGTGGAAGAGTATGCCCGCTTGCAGCGGGGTCAGTGGATAGACGTCCTCCACGCCGGGTCGCGCCGTTCGCAGACGCGCCAGTTCTTGTGCCGTGAGATCGCTCAGCGGAAAGCGGTCGACCGTCTGCGCCGGGTCATCGGCGGTGGACGTCGCGCTCGATGACAGCGGCACGGTCGCCTGCGCGAGGCCTTCGAGCGTCGGCAGCTCGAAGATCTGGCGCGGCGTGATCGTCCAGCCGGCCTGGCGTGCGCGCGCGACGACCTGCAGGCTCAGGATAGAATCGCCCCCCCGCTCGAAAAAATTGTCGTCGAGCCCGATGCGCTCGGCGCCCAGGACCGAGGCCCATACCTGCGCGAGCGCGACCTCGGCGCTCGAGATGGGCGGGCGATACGTCGCGGCGGCCGTATTGGCGTCGAAGTCGGGCGCGGGGAGCGCGTCGCGGTCCAGCTTGCCGTTTCGGGTCAGCGGCAGGGCGTCGAGCAGCACGAACGCGGCCGGGACCATGTGGGCGGGCAGCCACTGTTGAGCGCAGGATCGGAGAGTCGCCGCAGTGGGTGGGGCCGCGCCGGCGGCCACGCCGTAGGCGACGAGATGCGGGTCGCCGGCTGGCTGCGGCCGGGCGATGACGACCGCCTCGCGCAGGCCGCCGTGCTCTCGGAGCACCGCCGCGATTTCGCCGAGCTCGATGCGGAAGCCCCGCAACTTGACCTGCTCGTCGAGGCGACCGAGATACTCGAGGTCGCCGCTCGCGAGCCAGCGCGCCGCATCGCCCGTGCGATACAGCCGTCCGGCGCCAAACGGGTTGGGGCCAAAGCGGGTGGCGGTGAGCGCGGGCTGCGTGAGATAGCCGCGCGCCAGCCCCGCGCCGCCCACGTACAACTCCCCCGGCAACCCGCACGGCACCAACTGTTGATGCCGATCCAGCACATAGAGCTGGAGGTCTCCGAGCGGCTGGCCGATCAGGCTGCCGGCGCTCCCGGCAATGTCGGCACTCCGCAGGCGGCGATAGGTGACATGCACGGTCGTCTCGGTGATGCCGTACATGTTGATGAGCGCCGGTGTCTCGTCGCCGTGCCGCGCGACCCATGGCGCCAGGAGATCGAGGTCGAGCGCCTCACCGCCAAAGATCACGTACCGCAGTGCGAGCGGGCGCGCCTGCGCCTCTTCAATGGCCAGCAACTGGCGGAAGGCCGACGGTGTCTGGTTGAGGACGGTAACACCCTCGTCGGCGACCAGCGCGTAGAACCGTTCGGGCGTGCGGCTGGTCTCGTAGCTGGCGAGGACGAGCCGACCTCCGTAGAGCAGCGCGCCCCAGAGCTCCCAGACGGAGAAGTCGAACGCGATCGAGTGAAAGAGTGTCCAGACGTCGCTCCGGCCAAACGTGAAATGGTCGGCGGCGGCCTGGAACAATCGAGTAACGTTGCGATGCGTGACGACGACGCCCTTCGGCTGGCCGGTGGAGCCGGAGGTGTAAATCACGTACGCCGCCTGATCGAGGGCTGGAGGCGCTATCGGCGTTTCGGGTTCCTGCATCCACGCGTCGGTGTCGGTGATGTCGAGCGCGGGAATCTCCCCTGGGACCGGGACGCGACCGTCGGTGAGCACGAGGCGCACGCGGCTGTCAGCGAGCATGAACGCACGCCGGGCCGGCGGATACGCCGGGTCGAGAGGTACGTAGGCGCCGCCGGCCTTGAGAATTGCCAGCAGGCCGACGAGCAGGGCCGGAGTCCGCTCCATGGCCAGGCCGACGCGGGTCTCGGGCCCGACGCCTCGGCGCTGCAGGGCGTGCGCCAGTTGTGTCGATTCGCGATCGAGGGCCGCATAGGTGAGGCTACCTGCTTCGCTCGTGACCGCGGTTGCATCGCCGCACCGGGCCGCGACCTCGCTGAACCAGGCAGGCAGGCAGGGGGTGTCGAGATACGCCCGATCGCCGCCGCGCCATCCGAGGACCTCCGCCGTGTCCGCGTCGGTGCCGATCGGCAGCGCGTCGATCGGACATTCGGGATGCGCGAGCGCGCGCTCGAGCAATCGGTCAAAATGCCGCGCGAACCGGTGAACCGTCGCCGACTTGTACAGGTCGGTGTTGTATTCGAAGCGAAGGTGCAGCCCGTCCGCGCGCTCCTCCGCGATCACGGTGAGGTCGAATTTCGCCGAGTCGGTTGACACGTCGAGACGTTCGACCTGCACCCCAGGCAGCCGCAGGTCGGCCAACGGCGCGTTCTGCAGGGCGAACATCACCTGGAAGAGCGCGGCACGGCTGCGATCGCGCTCGGGCGCGATCGCCTCGACCACGCGTTCGAACGGTGCGTCCTGGTGTTCCCAGGCGTCAACCGCCGTCTCCCGCACCCGCCGGACGAGCTCCTCGAAGGTGGGGGCTCCCGATAGGTCCGTGCGCAGGACAAGCGTGTTCACAAACAGGCCAACCAGCCGCTCAATGTCCGGCGTACGCCGATTCGCCACCGGGGATCCCACGGTGATATCCGTGACGTTCGTGCAGCGGTTCAGCAGGGCTTTCAGACCGGCGAGCAGCACGACGAACAGCGTGGTGCCTCGCTCCGACGCGAACGCCTGCAGCCGGTCAAGCCGATCGCGGCCGAGGCGAGTCGCGATCGTGGCGCCGCGATAACTGAACGCGGCCGGACGCCGGTGATCTGGTGGAGGCGAAATCGCCGGGAGCGGCCCCGATAAGCGCCGCGTCCAGTAGGCAAGCGCGTCGGCCATCCGCGGCTCCTGCTCGCGCTGCCCCTCGACGTAGTCCGCGTACTGCACTGGCAGTTCGGGCAGCACCGCCACCCGGCCTTCGACGAACGCACGGTACAGCTCCGAAAATTCCTCGACCAGTACGCCCATCGACCAGCCGTCAGTGACGATGTGGTGCAGCGTGAGCACGAGCACGGCGCCTGTTCGGCCGGATTCAGTGACCAGCACCGCTCGCAGGAGCGGGCCCCGAATGAGATCGAACGGTCGATGGATTTCCCGGTGAATGGCGGCGGTCAGTTGCCCTGCGTCGACGGCCAGCTCATCAACGGCAATCGTCAGCGCGTCGTGTACGACCTGCACGAGCTCGCCGTCGGTCGACGCAAACGTGGTGCGAAGAATCTCGTGGCGCGCGACGAGCGAGTTCATCGCCGCCGCAACGGCGGGAGGATCGAGGGCGCCTTCGAGCCTCAGCGCGATCGGGACGTGGTACGCCGTCGTCGCCGGCTCCATGCGATCGAGGAACCACAGCCGTTGCTGGGAAGACGAAGCGGGCGCCGTGAACGCGGACATAGATCGGCTACCTGCCCGTGGGTTCCGAATCGTCGGGGAGGAGCGTGCCGTCACTCGTCACAGCGACCTGCCGCCGCTGGCGAGGCGCGCGCGGCGTCGACCGCGCCGGCTGCGGCGCCGGCGCGGCGCTCGACGCGGAGACCCGCGCGGCCATTGCCTGGATCGTGGGTGCGTCGAAGATCACGCGAAAGGGAAGGTCGACCCCGAGCCGGTGTCGAACGCGCGCGATCAACTGTGTCGCGAGCAGCGAGTGGCCACCGAGATCGAAGAAGTTGTGGGTGATGCCAATCCGCGTGCCGGTGAAGAGCTCCTGCCAGATCGCGCACAACTGTCGCTCGACGTCAGAGCGCGGCGGCACGAAGTCGACCGTGCCGGCATCGGACTCCGGCGCCGGGAGAGCATCGCGGTCGAGCTTGCCATGACGGGTGAGCGGCAGGGCATCGAGGAGGACGAACGCGGCCGGCACCATGTGCGCCGGGAGCCACTGCTGGGCGGCGATGCGGAGGGTGGCCGCGGTCGGCGCCGGCGACCCCGCGGCGATGCCGTAGGCGATCAGCTGCGGTTCGCCGCTCGGCTGCCGGCGGGCGATGACCGCTGCCTCGCGGAGGCCCCCGTGCTCGCGAAGCACCGACGCGATTTCACCGAGCTCGATGCGGAAGCCACGGATCTTCACTTGATCGTCCAGTCGGCCGAGATACTCGAGCTCGCCCCCGTCCAGCCACCGCGCCGCATCGCCCGTGCGATACAGCCGGCCGGCCCCAAACGGATTAGGGCCGAAGCGGCTCGCGGTCATGGCGGGCTGCGCGAGATATCCGCGCGCCAGGCCCTCGCCCCCGACATACAACTCGCCCGGGAGCCCCGACGCTACCAGCTGCTGGTGCCGGTCGAGCACGTAGAGCTGCAGATCGCCGAGCGGCTGGCCGATCAGGCTGCCTGCGCCGCCAAGAACGTCCGCACGCCGGATCCGGCGATGGGTGACATGGACGGTCGTCTCGGTGATGCCGTACATGTTGACGAGTGCCGGCGCAGCGTCACCATGCCGCGCGACCCAGGGCGCCAGGAGTGCCAGGTCGAGCGCTTCGCCGCCGAAGATAATGTACCGCAGCGCCAGCGGGCGACGCTGTGTGTCGTCGACGCCAAGGAGCTGCCGGAAGGCCGACGGAGTCTGGTTGAGGACCGTGACGCCTTCGTCGGCCAGTAGCCCATAGAAGCGCTCGGGCGTGCGGCTGGTCTCGTAGTCGACGAGCACGAGCCTCCCGCCGTAGAGCCACGCGCCCCATAGTTCCCAGACCGAAAAGTCGAAAGCGATTGAGTGAAACAGCGTCCACACATCGCTTGGACCGAACGTGAAGTGTGCCGCGGCCGCCTGAAACAACCGCGTGACATTCCGATGGGTGACGACCACGCCCTTCGGCTGGCCGGTCGACCCGGACGTGTAGATCACATACGCCGGGTGATCCGGTTGCGGGGCCGGCTCGATTGGCGTCGTCAACTCGTGCTGCCACGCGGCGACGTCGCTGACGTCGAAGGCGGGTATCTCCGCCGGGACGGGGACGCGCCCGTCGGTGAGGACAAGCCGCACGCGGCTGTCGTCGAGCATGAACCTGCGCCGAGCCGGCGGGTACGCCGGGTCGAGCGGCACATACGCACCACCGGCCTTGAGAATCGCGAGCAGGCCGACGAGCAGCGACGGCGTGCGCTCCATGGCCAGCCCGACGCGCGTCTCGGGCCCCACGCCGAGGCGGCGAAGCGCGTGCGCCATTTGCGTGGACTGGCGATCGAGCGCCGCATATGTGAGCGTGCCATCGGCACTCGTGATCGCGACGGCGTCCCCGTGTCTGGCCGCGACTGTGCTGAACCAGGCCGGAAGACTCGGCGCCTCGGGATAGGTCTGTCCCTGGCCACGCCAACTCAAAACGTCCGCCGCCTCCGAAGAGGAGATCAGCGCGTAGGTGGAGGGCGCGGCCTGCGGCCGGGCGACCGCCGCTTCGAGTACGCGCTCGTAGGAGCTGGCGATTCGACGGACATAGGCCGCCGAAAACTCCCGGGCGGCGTAGGTGAGCTGGAGTTCGATGGACGTCCCGTCGGGATAGACCGCAAACTGCGCCAGGAACGGGAAGTCGGTTTCCTCGAGAAACTCGTGGCCGATTACCTCCAGGCCCCCGGGGCGCAGCAGCTGACGGTAGACGTGGAAGTGGATGAAGTTGAAGGCCGCGTCAAACAACGCGCGACCGCCCCGAATCTGGCGGATCTCGTGCATCGGGAAATGCCGATGCACCAGCAATGTCTGCTCACGTGCGGCCACGCGCCGGACGAGCTCGACAAACGTCGGCGTCGACACGTCGACATGAAACGGCACCGTATTCAGGAACAGGCCAAGGATGCGCTCCCCGTCGTCGGTCTCTGGCCTCGTGTTCATCACCAGGCCCGTCACGGCGTCGGACTGGCCGGCGAGCCTGGAGAGCACCAGGAGGTGCGCCGCGAGCAGCACGCTCTTCACGTGCGTGTGCGCGCGCGCGGCGATCTCATGGAGCCCGGCCGAAAGCGCCGCACTCAACGGCACTGTGAGGCGCGCGACTGAGCGCCGCGCGTCCGGCTCAGACGACGCCGGCGGATGTCTGGGCAGCTCCATGGCCGGCAGCGGCTCGGATTGCCAGAAGCGGCGGCTGTCTTCCGCTCCCAGGGCTTCCTGTTCGCGGGCGACGGCGATGCCTGGCCCGGGCGTGTCCGGATGTTCGAGCGCCTGGCCCTGGCAGAGGGCGCGGTAGGCCTCGATCAGCGAGGTCATCAACGAGGCCACGCTCCATCCGTCGAGAATCACGTGGTGGAACCCGAAGACGATCTGGACGGCACCACCCGAGCGGCGGACCATGTGGAACCGGCACAATGGCGGCGCCGACAGGTTGAACTCCGTCGCCTGTTCGTCGGCGACGACGCGAGCCACCTCCGCGTCTTGGGCATCGGTGTCGTGCGCGGACAGGTCCGCGAATGTGCAGCTCACCCGTGCGGTGTGGTGGACGAGTTGCAGTGGCTGGCTGAACGTGCCCGAGTCGACACTCGTCCGCAGCGCAGCGTGCGCCTCCGCCAGTTGCTGCACCACCGTCGTGAAGGCGGCGGGATTCCACGGGAGCCGGAGCTGGACGCTGAAGACGTCGTGGTAGACGGCCGTGCCCGGCGCCAGCTCGCGGTGAAACAGCATCCCTCTCTGTAGCCGCGTCAGTGGATAGGCGTCGACAACCCCGGCTGGCAGCTGACCCCGGTCGTCACTGTTGATGAGGGCGAAGGGCGCGACGGCCGGCACATGGTCGCCGCCGGGCGTGGCAATCGCCGCGAGCTCGCGGACGCTGCCGCAGCGGTACAGATCAGCCAGGCTGCACATCAGGCCGTGCCGTCGCAGGCCGGACAGCACGCGCAGGCAGAGGATCGAGTCGCCGCCCAGCTCGAAAAAGTTGTCATCGCGGTTGACACGCGCGAGGCCGAGCACCCCGGCCCACACCTTGGCGATGGCGCGCTCTGCCTCCGTCTTCGGTTCTTCTTCTCCACGGTGCACCAGGGCCCCATCATCTGGCGCCGGGAGGGCCGTGCGATCGAGCTTGCCGTTCACCGTCATCGGCCACGAGGCGACCGACACGAAGACGGCCGGCACCATGTGAGCCGGCAGGCGCGCGACGCACCACGTGTGCAGGTCGGCTGGCGCCGGCGTACGGCCGGGTGCCGGGATGACGTACGCCACCAGGCGCGCGCCGTCGCCGCGGCCTCGCAGGTCGATCACCGCATCACGGACGGCGTCATGCCGTCGCACGACCTCTTCGATCTCGAAGGGCTCCACGCGGAAGCCGCGAATCTTGATCTGTCCATCCGCGCGTCCGAGGTATTCGAGGTCGCCGTTGTCGAGCCAACGCGCCAAATCGCCCGTGCGATAGAGCCGTGACCCGCGCCGGCCATACGGATTCGGCACGAAGCGCTCGGCCGTCAGCGCGGCCCTTCCGAGGTACCCGCGGGCGACGCCGGCGCCGCCCACGAACAACTCACCCGTGACGCCTTCGGGAACCGGCCGCTGCGCCCGATCGAGCACGTAAAGCTCGAGATCCGGAATCCGCTCGCCGATCGCGCTCCGCGGTTCGCCGAAGACGTCGGCCGACGACAGCGGACGGAACGTGACGTGGACCGTGGTCTCGGTGATTCCGTACATGTTCGCGAGCTGAGGACGGGCTTCTCCGTACCGCTCGACCCACGGCCGAAGCATTGCCGGATCGAGCGCCTCGCCACCAAAGACGATCCAGCGCAGTGAGAAGTCGGCCGGCCCCGAGGCCGAACGGTCGGCGTCAATGAGCTGCCGGAACGCCGACGGCGTCTGGTTCAGCACCGTCACGCGCTCATCGACGAGCAGTCGCCGAAACGCCTCCGGAGATCGTGTCGTCAGATACGGGGCCACGACGAGACGGCCGCCGTGGAGCAGCGCTCCCCAGACTTCCCAGACTGAAAAATCGAACGAGAGTGAATGGAACAGGACCCACACGTCGTCGGGACCAAAACGGAACCACTCGGTGGTCGCCTGAAACAGCCGGGTCGCGTTGCCGTGCGTGACCACGACACCTTTGGGTTGACCGGTGGAGCCTGATGTGTAGATCACGTAGGCCGCGTTGTCCGGCTGGCAGGACACCGGTGGGGCGCCAAGCGGTGGCGCGTCCGGCAGGAGGGCGCCGACCGCATCGAGGTCGAGGATGCGGAGATTCGCCGACGCCGGAACGGCCGAGGCGTCCTCTCGCCGCGTAACCACGATCTCGATGTTGGCGTCCGCGATGAGATATCCGAGCCGCGTCGTGGGGTAGGCAGGGTCCAACGGTACATAGGCGCCGCCCGCCTTCACCACGGCCAGCAGGGCTACGATCGCGTCCGCGGAGCGTCCGAGACACAGGCCCACTCGTGTCTCGGGACGCACCCCCATCTCGCGCAACCGCCAGGCGATCTGATTCGCCCGGGCCTCGAGCTCGCCATAGGTCACGTCGCCGTGTGCGTCGCTCACGGCGGTGCGCGCCGCCTGCGTTTCCGCCTGTCTGGAAAACCGCTCGTGGAGAGTCGTGGCCGACGACGGGGTGCCCGGAGCATTGCGGCCCAAGGTCACACGGTGTTCTTCCGCGCGATCCAGCATCGCAACCGCAGCCACCGAGGCACTTGGCTGGCGCGCGAGTCCCGTGATCAGGTGGAGCCAGTGACGATGCAGCTGATCGATGCGTCTGGATGAGAAGAGCGCGGTGCGACATTCGATCAGCCCGCGGAGACTCTCGCCGTCGTCCTCGATGTGCAGGCTCAACGGGTATTTGGCTGTGACGCTCGGCAGCAGAGGGGCAGAGACCGTGAGGCCCGGCACATCGAACTGAGCCGCCGGATTCTTGGTGAACAGGAACATCGCATGGAACAGCAGGGCCGCGTCCCCCGTTCTGCCGGGGCTGATCTCGCGGAGGATCGCATCGAAAGGCGCATGCTGATGGTCCAGCGCGTCGAGGCTGCGGCGACGCACCCGATCGATTACATCGACGAACGTCGGCCTCCCCGAGAGGTCCTGCCGGACCACGAGTAGATCCGCGAAGAAGCCCACCAGCGGTTCAAACGACTCATCGTCTCGTCCGGCGACGGATGTGCCGACCGTAAAGTCTGTTTGGCCGGTGAGCCTGGACAGGAAGATGGAGTAGGCCGCCAGCAGCGTGTGGAACAGGGTCGCCTTCGATTGGCGGCTAATCTCGCGCAGCGACTCGGTGGTCTCGGGCGGGATGACGAACTGGCGCGACGCTCCCTCGTAGGTGGCCCCGCGGGAGCTGAGGTCGGCAGGAAGGCGCAGCGGTTCCAGGCCCGCCAGCGCGCTCGTCCAGAACTCGAGGTCCTGACCGGCGTGAGGGCTCGCCAGCCGGCGCCGCTGCCAATCCACGAAATCCGCATAGCTGTGGGACGGCACCGGCAAACGTAACTCCGGGGCGATCGTGAGGCGGCGATATGCGGCGCTGAGGTCACGCAGGATCACCGCCAGCGACCACGCGTCAGCGATGATGTGGTGCGCGGTCAGGACCAGGAACCAGTCGTCGGCGGCGGTTCGGCACAGCCGGCATCGGAACAGCGGCGCGGCGCCGAGATCGAATACGTGCCGGCCTTCGGCGTCGATCACGCGCTGGCGCTCGCGGTCGCGCGCCGATGGCTCCACGCTCGTCAGATCGACGACCGGGATGTCGCACCGGACCGCCGATGCGATCGACCGCGCTGGTTGGTCGTCGGACAACGCCACATACGCGCGGAGCTCCTCGTGCCGGTCCACGACCGCCTGCAGAGCCGCCGTGAGCACGCCGGGCTGCAGCGGTCCCTGCAGGCGTAGCGCCGCGCGTACGTTGAACGCCGCCGTGCTCGACGGTTCGAGGCGATGGAGGAACCACAGGCTTTGCTGAGCCAGTGACAATCCCGCGGCGCCGTTCATGGCCTGATCCGCTCCGCCAGCGACGCGATCGTCGTGCCTTTCAACAGCTCGACGAGAGGGATGTCCACGCCAGCCTCCGCGGCCAGCCGGTTCTTGATCTCCACGGCCATCAGCGAGTCGAGTCCGAGCTCGTCGAGAGGCACGTCGGTGGCTGCTCCGGGGGCGGGCAGCTGCAGGACTTCAGAAACGGTCAGGGTGAGCAGGTGGCGCAATGCGGCCGCGTCGGTGATGGGCGCCGCAGCCGCCGTCGGCGCAGCACGCCGGACGCCTCCGTTGATGAAATTCGCGAAAATCGGGGCGTTTGCGACCCAGGGGTCCGCCGCGTGAAGCCTGGCGACATCCAGCGTGATCACGCCCACGTGCGCCGGAAGCGACGACGTCCGCAGCAGGCGCTCCAGGCGCGCGACGCCCTCGGCAGGCGTGAACCGAGAGATCCCGGAATGCTCCAGGACCCGGTGGGCCGCTGCCCCGGTGCCGGTCGATGCGAAGCCGACGTCCGACCATGGGCCCCAGTTGATGCTCAACGCCGGCCGTCCGCGGTCGCGGCGATCCTGCACGACGGCGTCAAGGAAGGCGTTGGCGGCGGCGTAACTGGCCTGTCCTGCCGGTGGCACGATCGAGGAGAAGCTCGAGAAAAGCACGAAGAAATCGAGCGCGTGATCATCCAGGAGCCGATCGAGGACCGCGACGCCGGACACTTTGGGTCGAAGCACCCGATCGAGCGAGGCTGTGTCCATCTCGGCGATGGCCCGGTCCTCCCACACGCCAGCCGCGTGTACGACGCCGCGCAGCGGGCGGTCGGGATGGGTCCGCGTGTGCTCTGCGAGGAACGTCTCGACCGCGGTCTCGTCGGCCACATCCATCTCGATGTAGCGCACCCGTGCGCCCAGCTCGACGGCCAGCGCCTCGTTCGCATGCGCTGCGGACGGCCTGCGCCCGGCGAGGATGATCGCCCCGGCGCCGTGGCTCGCCAGCCATTGCGCCACGGCCGTGCCCAGACCTCCAGCGCCGCCCGTAATCAGATAACTTGCATCCGGCCGCACGTGCAGGCGGACGGGCGCATCGTCACTCGGCGCGTACCGCGCCAGCCGCGGGACGAACGTCTGTCCGTCGCGCATCGCGAATTGATCTTCGCGGTCGCCGCGGGCGACCGCGTCGTACAGCTGGGCCGTCTGTTGCGCGGTTGAGGCGATCGGATCAAGATCGACCAGGCCGCTCCGGCGGGCGGCGTATTCCCGCGCGAGGGCTCGGCCGAATCCCCACAGCGGCGCTTGTCCCGGGTGCATGGCACGCGGGACTTGCGGCACGTGGACTGCGCCGGCCGTGACGAACCACAACGGCGTGGGGCTGTACGCGGTCGAAAGCGCCTGCGCCAGGAACAACGGAATGTGCAGGGCGAGCCGACGGGATTGATCGATATCGGCGACGGCGGCGTCAAGTGCGCCGAGGTACACGATGTTGGCCAGCCGGTCCGGCGGAACGCCGAGGGTATCGAGGAATTGTCTCGTGCTCGATGCCGAGTCGAGGTCCGCCGTAAGTTCCCGTGCGTCTGTTGCGGTACCGCTGGATCCGATGGACGCGACAATCGCCGGCACGCCGAGGCGCTTCAAGGTCGCGCGGAGCGTCCGGGCGATACCTCGGCCTTCGCCAAGGATGAGCCACGGCTGCGTCTGGCCTGTCGCGGCCAGATTGGGTGAGTCGGCCGGCTCCCACGTCACTTCGAAGAAATCTGTGTCGGTGCGCCGTTCCCGGGCGGCCGTCTCTGGTTGAAGCCGGCGCTTCTGAGCCGTGACCCCGCGTGCCTCGAACACGAGGTCGCCCGCGTCGGTCAGTACCGAAAGATCTGCAACGATCGTGTCGCCTGTGTCGGCCGTGAGTCGGCCGAGGCTCCACAGCACACCGTGCGCGGGAGCCACTGATCGGACCGAGTCGATGCGCAAAGGCAGATAGACGGTGTCGGCGCCCTGCGGAAGCGCCGCGACCATCGACTGGAGGCACGCGTCCAGGATCGCCGGATGCATCGCGTACGCCTCGCGGTCGGGCAGCGCGCTTGCGTCGATGCGGGCCATTGACTCGCCGTCGGTGCGGGAGACCTCGGTCAGCAGGCGGTCCACGGGATCGACGTGCTGGCCTGCGAGCTCGAGCCGCGTGTACAGGGCATCGACCGGAACGGCCGTGCCGCAATGGGCGCGGGCGTCGCGCAGCCGCACCACACCTTCATGGGCCGGCCGCGCCGGGGCCGGTGGCCGCGTGGCGTGGCGTAAGTCGAGCAGCGCGGGAAGCGACTCGAACACCTCGCGCGACGGCGGACCGAAGTCGAGCAGGCAGGCGATTTCATCGACCCCGGCCGCGTCGAGTCTCACGACCATGTCACGGCAGGATTCGACCGTGCCAATCAGGGCGCGCGTGCCGGCGAACCGGTCATACAGGAAATTCACGAACTCGTCGATCTCGCCGGGCGGTAGGGTCGAGAGATCCGCGTCGCGCGAACGGCTGCGCGCCAGATCCGCAAACAGCCCGATGTTCGTCTTCAGGTAGTCGCAGAACGGCTTTCGCGTCAGCCGATCGACGGTCTCCCGATCGCGACCGATGAAGGTGTGGCACATCACCGTGACGCGTCCCGTCGCTGGATCGAACCCCGCGCGCTCGCGGGCGGCGCGGTAGCGCGCGACCTGCGCCGCAAGTGCGTCAATATCCTGGTCGAGCAGGTGCGTGAGCAGGTTCGCGCCAAGCGCACCCGCCTGCTCGAAGGATTGCGGGCTGCGCGCGGCCGTGATCCAGACCGGCAGCTCGGGCTGTATTGGCGTCGGATACGTCCGGAGCTTCGACACCTTGCCCGTGTCGTCCACGTGCTCGAAGGGCTCGCCGCGCCAGAGCGTGCGCAGCTGCGCAATGCCTTCGTACAGCAGCCGATGGCGCTCGGCGAACTTCCCGGGCGCCAGGACGAAATCGTGCGGGTTCCAGCCCGACGCGAACGACATCCCGACGCGGCCACCCGACAGGTTGTCCACGACCGCCCATTCCTCGGCGATGCGTACCGGATTGTGCAGCGGCACGACGACGCTACCCGCCATCAGCCGCACGTGACGCGTCTCGCGGGCGAGCGCGGCGTGCAGAACCGACGGGTTCGGATACAGGCTGCCCATGGCCGTGAAGTGCCGCTCGGGCACCCAGACACTGGTGAAGCCCTCCCGATCGGCGAATCGCGCCGCCTCCAACACGAGGTCGTACCGTTCACCGCTGGTGCTTTCGTCGCGGGCGGCGAAGAACATCAGGCCGAAGTCGATGCGGGATCCGGCACCCGTCTCTGGCGAGGCCTCCGAGCGGTCGATCGTAGCGCGGCAATGATCCGTCCAGGCGCTCGATTCACCGGCGCGGCTCCACAGCGTGAAGTCGGACACCGTGCTGCCTGGATGCTCGAGCGACGCCTGCACGGCCTGCCGGTCTGGTGGGCAGGACTCGAGGGACCGAGGAAACCTCACGTTGCGCAGGCGAAACGGCCGCGATGGATCCGACGCACGACCAGCCGCCAGCGCGAGCTCAACGAAGGCTGACACCGGCCAGACCGGCTGACCAAGGAGCCGATGCTGACGGAGGTACGACAGCTGGGCCGGGTCGGCGGTGACGTCCCAACTCGCCGTCGTTGCCCCGGCAGCCGTCTCCGGCAGCCGGCGCGAAAGCAATGGATGGACGCCGCCTTTCGGTCTGGGGTCGTACCAGAAACGGGTCCGCCGGAACGGGAACGGCGGCAGCGTGATGTACCGGCCGCCACGATTCTGGTGAAAACTGCGCCAGTCCACGGCTTCTCCCGCGAGATACCGCGCGACCAGCGCGTCCACGTCCGGCTCGCCGGTCGGCCGCGGCGCCGACTGCGCGCCGTTTGCGACAAGCTGCCGTAGACCGTCCTCGAGCGCTTCGCGAGACTGAACCGGGATCGCCGCTCGTGCCGCCATCTGCGAGCGGACGGCCGCGGTCGTCAGGCAGAGGTCAGCCAAAGCGATACCAGGTTGAGTTCGCAAGATGTCGAGCACGGCCTGCGCGGATTGCACGAGCTGGCCCGCGGTCGGGGCAGACAGCACGAAGACGTGCGCCGCCCCCGGCGGGCGGGTCACATCCACCGCGGGCGGCGCCTCGACGATGACGTGAGCGTTCGTCCCGACGAACCCGAACGCGGACACGCCCGCGACGGCGGGTCGATCCCCGAACCACGGCGTGGGGGATGTCGGGATCGAGACCGGGCGGTCGCCGACGCTGATATGAGGATTCAACTGCTGCAGGTGCAGGCTCGGCGGCACCTCCCGGTGCTGCACGACGAGGAGCGCCTTCAGCAAGCCGCAGATCCCCGCGGCACCCTCGAGGTGCCCGACGTTCGTCTTCACGGCACCGAGCGCAAGCGGCGTCTCGGCCGGCCGGTCGCCGAAAATCTCGAGCAGGGAGTTGACTTCAATCGGATCGCCAAGCGGCGTGCCGCTGCCGTGACACTCGATGTAACCCACCTGCGAGCTGTCGAGGCCCGCGACCGCCAGCGCCCGCTGCACGACCGCACGCTGCGACGGGCCGTTCGGCGCGGTCAAACCGTTGCTACGGCCATCCTGGTTGATTGCCGATCCGCGAATCACGCCGAGCACGCGGTCGCCGTCCCGCCGGGCCTGCTCCAGCCGCTTCAGTACGACGGCGCCGCAGCCTTCGCCGCGCACGTAACCGTCCGCTGACGCGTCGAACGTTCGACAGCGCCCCGTTGGGGAAATCATCCGCGCCTTGGCGAGGTTAATCATCGCCTCGGGCGAGAGGATCAGGTTGACCCCGCCGGCCACCGCGGTCGTGCACTCGTTGTTGCGGAGGCTCGCGCACGCCAGGTGAATTGCGACCAGCGAGGACGAGCAGGCGGTGTCCACGCTCATCGACGGTCCGGTGAGGCCAAACGTGTAGGAGAGGCGGCCCGCCGCCGCGCTGAACGTGTTGCCGGTGCCGAGGTAGGCATCGATGCCGTCAAGACCGCTCTCGCGCATCAGCCGGGTGGCGTAGTCCAGGTACATCAGCCCGACAAAGACTCCCGTCGGGCTGCGTTTCAGCGCTTGTGGATCCAGTCCCGCATGCTCGAAGGCTTCCCAGCAGACCTCGAGCAACAGACGCTGCTGCGGGTCCATCGAAATCGCTTCACGCGGCGCGATGCCGAACTGGGCCGCGTCAAATCGATCGACCTCTTCGAGGAAGCCGCCCTCACGCGCGTAACTCCGCCCGGGCGCATCGGGATTGGGATCGTAAAACCTCGCGACTTGCCATCGGTCCTCAGGAATCGGCCCGATGCCGTCCTCGCCGCTCCGGAGGAAGGCCCAGAACTGCTCGAGGCTTCTGACGCCGCCCGGAAAACGACACGCGGCGCCGACGATAGCGATCGGTTCCGACGCCGCGGACTCTTCGATCTGGCGGCGCAGTGTCTTGATCTGCGCGTAGGCTTCTCGCAGCAGCTGTTGGTGACCGGTGGCGCTGTTGTTCATCTGGCAACTACACGTCCGTCGGAATCTCACGCCAGTCAGGCCCGGCGCCGGGAGGACAAGATTTTCAGTGTAAGCTAATGGGACTCGTGGTAACAATCACAAACGCGTCCAATGAACGAACCAAAACGCGAACCTATTCCGACGATCGATAGCTTCGATCGGGCGGCGTTTGAGTCATACCGGGCTCAAAGCAGGCCGGTGGTGCTCAAGGGCGCGGCCCGCCAATGGCCCGCGACGCGCAAGTGGTCGCCCGAATACCTCGCGCGGACTTGGGGCGACTTGCCCGTCAAGCCCAGTGTCAACCTGCCCGCGACCGAGGTTCCGTATCAATTTCGTGACGTGAACCACCGCCGCGAGATGACGCTGGCGCAATTTGTCCAGTGGATGGACGGCGGCGACCGCTGTTATCTCGACCAGGTGCGTGGTGACGAGTTGCCTGGGCTGGCCGAGGACATCGACTTCGCGTCGCTCGGCGAGCCCGATCTGAAAGGGATAGTCTTCTGGATGGGCGCGCGTACCCGTTCAGGCCTGCACTACGACTACGCGGACAACCTGTTTGCCCAGATTCACGGTACGAAACTCGCAATCCTGGCAGCGCCGGAGAACGCGCGGTACCTGTATCTGTTTCCCGACAGCCACACGAAGAGTCAGGTTACGCCCGAGCGTCCGGACCTGGCGAAGCACCCGCAGGTGAAACACGCGACGCTGATCGAGGCGACGTTAGAGCCGGGCGACGTCCTGTTCATCCCCAAGGGCTGGTGGCACTATCTGGCGTCGTCGGATCGCTCGATCTCGCTGACGTGCTGGCACGGTACACCGCTGTCGCCGGGTCACGACCTCCGTCTCCTGCTCAGCATAGGCGGCGTGAAGACCTGGGCGTTGCTTGCCAAAGATTTCGTGTGGAGCGGGATCCTGAAGCGCCCCTATAAGCGGCGCCTCTACAGTCTGCCGCCGACCGGGGTGTTGCTCTACGAGTTGGTCTCGAGCGTTCTTCCGGGGCGCAAGAAGCGCACGCCGCCGCCAGCCAAGCCCATGTAGACCGGGGCTTGCGCCCCGTCGTTATTCGCCGCGCAGGCTCTTGAGCTCGGCGGCGAGCAACGCGGCGATCTCCGCGTCCTCCGATCCGGCGCCGTCGCGCTCGAACGCCGGGCGTTCGCCGGCGAGGTGCGCCGCCAGTTCGCGGATCGTCGGGTAGTCCCATGCGAGTGTGGGCGACGGAGACGTCCCGAGCCGAGCGCCGAGCGCCGTCATCATCTCTACACTCGTGATCGAATCGAGGCCAAAGTTGAAGAACTCTTGGTCCACCGAGACCTGCGCCGGATCGACGGCCAGCCGCCGCGCAATCCAGCCCTGAATGAGGCGCTCGAGTTCGGCCGCCGAGCCAGTTCGGGCATCGGTGGGCATCCCTACGGCGCGGGGACGATCGGGACGCACCGCGGACGGGGACGGTGCGGCGGCTCCCTTCGGTGCCTCGACGCCGTCTCTCGCGAGCATCGGATCGAGCTGCTGGAGCTCGCCGTCGGCCTGTTGTTCCACATCGCCGATGCGGCCCGCGTAGTCCTCGACGATCCGCGCCAGAGCGTCGCCGTCCAGGGCCCCGTCCGTCTGGGGATGGCGGCCGCGGTCGCAAGCGTCGTCGAAGCGCGACTGCAACAGCCGCTGCGCATCCGCACCCTCTCCGCTCGTAGATCGGCTGCGGTGGTCGACGACCGCCGCGAGCCAAAGGGCGGTCAGTCCGATCTCTCCTAGCCGCCACGCGCCGCGCTGCCGCTGATCGCCGCCGCTCGAGGCGGTGTCGCCGGCCGTCTCCCGCTGGATATCGCTCACGACCTGCTCGAGTTGGCCGGCGAGCGCGTCCTGGCCTAGGTGCCGGCGAATGAAGGTCGCGACGCTGTCGGCACTCGACAGCAGCCGTGCGCCGATGAACATTTGCATCGTCTCCGACGGACCCTCGAAGATTCGGAGCAGCCGTGTGTCCCGCAGCATCTGCGGCACGCCGTTGGTCTCAATGTACCCCCGGCCGCCGAGCATCTGCATCAACTGATCGACGGCCTGCCACGCCGCTTCGGGGCCGGCCACCTTCGCGGCGGCGAATAGTTCATCGGGAACCGGCAGATCGCGGTCGAGCCAGGAAGCGAACGCGTAGACGAACGCGTCGAGCGCGGCCGTCTCGACAGTCAACGCCGTCATGCGCTCCCGCGTCACGACGTTGTCGAGCAACCGGCCGGTCGAGATGGAGCGGCGCGACGCGTACCGCGCCATGAGCTGCAGAGCGCGCTTCATCACGCCCAATGACGCCGCGGCCACGGCCAGGCGCGCGTAGCGCATGGTGTCGTGGGCGACCGCGAGGCCCTGGCCGGTCGTCCCAAGCAGATCGTCTGGGCCGACAAGGACGCCATCGAGGTGCACGGTGTTTTGCACCATCGCGCGCATTCCCATCGTGAGTTCCTCGGCGCCTTGCCGCAGGCCAGGAGCGGTTTGCGACACGATGAAGCCGGCAATGCCGTCCTGCCCGAGCGACGCGCCGTCGAGACGGACGAAGACGTGCGCATAACCGGCCCAGGCGGCCGTGCCGATCCACCGCTTCGACCCCTTCAGCATCCACCCCGTGGCCGTGGGTTGCGCCGTGGCGGCAATTGCCAACGGATTCGACCCGGCGCCAGGCTCGGTGAACGCGAAACTCGCCAGCTGCCGGCCCGACGCCAGGTCCGGCAGAATCCGCCGGCGCTGCTCAGCGGTTCCGTGCTGCAGCAGGGGCCTGACACCGAGGACGTTGTGCACGCCGACGAACGCGCACAGCGTCGAGTCGATCGCGGCCAGCTGTTCGAACACGCGAAATGTGTCGTGATGGGTGAGCGCGAGCCCGCCGGCCTCAAGCGGGGCCTGCAGTCCAAGCAGGCCCGAGCGGCCGAAGTCCAGAACGATGTGCGGCGCGATCATCCGCCGCTCGTCCATCAGACGCGAGTTGATCCGCCGCTCGGCGTACGCGCGCAGCCACTCGATCGCGCGGTCGGCGCGCGCCCGCGAGGTCGTGTCGTCCGAGGCCTGTTCCTGCGTCCACGTCCCCACGTGATGCAGTGTACCATCGATGTACGCCGCCTTGCATGCCAGCCGCTGGACTTTGCCGCTGGACGTCTTGGGGACGGTGAGCGGCTTCACAAGGACGATCGCGTGCAGGGCCAGTTCGTGCTCGTGGTAGACGGAGCGTCGTATGTCCTCGGCGATGTCGCGCACGTCGAGTTTGCGGAGCGCGTCACGTCTGACCTCCTGCACAACGACTACGCGCTCATCGCCGTCTGCCTGGACGCTGAAGACCGCGCTGCCGTCGGGCTGGAGATCCGGATGGCTCGCGGCCACCGTGCGCTCGATGTCGCTCGGGTACACGTTCGCGCCACGGATGATGATGAGCTCCTTGATCCGGCCCGTCACGAACAACTCACCGTCGGAGGTGAAGCCAAGATCGCCGGTTCGCAGGAAGGGGCCGGCGCCGTTCGCGAGCCGTGCGCCGAAGGTCGTCTCGGTTTCAACCGGCTGCTTCCAGTAGCCGCGGGCGACGTGCGGGCCCTGGATCCAGATTTCGCCTGTCTCGCCGTCGGGCATCGGCTGCCGCGTTTCTGGGTTGACGATCATCAGCGTCTGATCGTCGCCCCAACGGCCGCAACCGACCGCCGCCGTCGTGCGTCCGGCCGCGGCCGGCGCCTGACGTACTGCGGGATACCCGCGCGGTCCGCCGCCGGTCGAGAAGACAGTGACTTCGGCGAGGCCGTAGCAGGGCAGCATCGTCGAGGGCTGCAGTCCGCAGTCGGCAAACGTCTCGATGAATCGGCGCATCACCGAGGCATCGATCCGTTCGGCGCCGTTGTAGAAGTTGCGGAGCGAGCTCAGATCCAGGCCGGCTCGATCGTCCGCGGCGACCTTTCTCAGACTGAGGGCGAAGGCGAAGTTCGGCGCCCCCGTCGTGTGTGGGCGATAGCGCGTGATCAGGTTGAACCAGCGAACGGGTTTCTCGACGAATGCCGTCGGCGGCATCAACACGGTGCACGCGCCCACGAAGAGCGGCTGCAGGAGGCCGCCGACAAGGCCCATGTCGTGAAACATCGGTAGCCAATGAACCGAGTCCGACGTCTCATCGTGGTTGTACTGGCGCTGGATCATGCGCGAGTTGACGACGAGGTTGGCGTGGGTGACTTCGACGCCCTTCGGATGGCCGACCGAGCCTGACGTGTACTGCAGGAACGCGAGGTCGCCTGCCGCCAGCCGGGGCGGCCGCCATGCCGACGCGCCTGCGTCATCGTCGAGATCCGCCTGCAGAAGCCGCCATGTGGGCGCGGCGCCCTGTCCGAGCCACCCCCGTACCCGACTCATCGCCCCGGCCGTCGTCATGACCACGGCCGCGTCGGCGTCGCGCAGGATGGCTTCGACGCGCGGCATGTGGCGGGGATTGCGCGGCGGGTAGGCAGGAACCGGGACCATGCCGGCGTACATGCAGCCGAAGAAGGCCGAGATGAAATCCGCGGAGGGCGGAACGAGGAGCAGCACTCGATCGCCTGCGTGTCCTATCTCCGCGAGGCGCGCAGCCGTCGCCCGCGCGCGCCGGTCGAGCGCCGCGTACGTCCATCGCGTGGTTTCCGTCTCGCCGTCGGCCAGGAAGATGACCGCGGGTCGATCCGGACGGGCGTCCGCGTGGGACCGGAGGATGTCGACGAAGGTGAGCTCGTCAGGTGGAACGATCAGGGACATTGAGCTTGGATGGCCTACGCCGCGGCGTGGGCCTTCAGCCAGGGCACGATGCGATGGAGATTCCGGATGTCGAACGAATCGAGCGAGCCGCCCGACTCGAAGTGATGGATGAAGATGCGTCCCAGCCCGTATGACACCGCACCGGCGGCGGCCGACGCGGTCAGGACCACCATCGGTGGCGAGATGAAGGGGAGGGCCTTCAGCAGTCGGCGTCCCAGAACGGATCCAATTGCGCCGGGCACCAGGCCCGCGCCGATGGCAATAAGAATGTTGCGGGCCGTGTGCTTGGAGAAGGCCACGCTGTAATGGTCCGAGAGTTCCTTGATCAGTGCGATGTGGACACCGGCGAGCACCGTGACATCCACGCCGGGCACCTGAATGACACCCGCGCCAGCCGACAGGACGACGTATTTGTAAACGATGTCGAACGCGGCCTGGCGCTTCTCAATATCGGCGTGCACAGCACACGGATCGTGCCAGATGAGTATCGAACTGTCAAAGCGCGCCGCGATGCGAACGAGTCTCCTGGAACCGAAATTTCCGGGAGAAGTGTGATCGAAGGGGGCATGCGAAAGATGGGAAGGCCCCGAGCCGACGTCGTATGCAGGTTGGATGAGTGTGCGGAGTTGGTCCGGCTGACGAGTGTCGCGGTGTGTTCAGTGGACAAAATGGCTTCGACGAGGTTGGGTGAAATAATCACTTCACCCTGTCCCGCGTGGGCGCTCAGCCGAAAACCGGTGTCGACGTCGGGCCCAAGAAAGTCCAGGTGGGGCTGTTCGGCGCCAGGACCCGCCACTTCCGGGCTCCCGACACTATGTAGCCGAGGAAACAAAAATGGGTGCAGGGCTCCGAAGAACCCTGCACCCTTGACGTTGAACTCTGAACCCCGCCGAGCGGCGGTTAGGCCGAAGCTGAAGACCGGACAGCCTTCGTCGGCGCCGGCGCCGCAGCGGCAGCCTGCGCGGCCACCTTGGCGAACGCGTCCGGATGATTCACGGCGAGTTCGGCGAGGCTCTTGCGGTCGAGCGCGATGTTGGCGGCCTTGAGGCCGTTGATCAGGCGACCGTAGGAGAGACCGTTCAGGCGCGCGGCGGCGTTGATACGGACGACCCACAGCTGACGGAAGTCACGCTTCTTGCGGCGGCGGCCGACGAACGCATAGTTGAGCGCCTTGTCGACCGATTCCTTGGCTGAACGGTAGAGCTTACTTTTGGTGAGGAAGTAACCCTTCGCCAGCTTCAGCATCTTCTTGCGCTTGGCGGCGCGGACGGTTCCTCTCTTTACGCGTGGCATGGTCTAGTCCTTTTTCTCGTCAGTCTTAGTCGTACGGGAGCATCTTCTTCAGACGCGGAGCGTCGGCCGGATTCACGACCTCACTGCCGCGCATCTGGCGCTTGCTCTTGGTGGTCTTGCTCGTGAGGATGTGGCGCTTGAACGCCTTTGACCTCGTGAACTTGCCCGTGGCGGTCTTCTTGAAGCGCTTGGCCGCGCCCCGGTGCGTCTTGATCTTCGGCATCGTCTACTCCCTAACCCTGACTCTCTTCGACCGGCGGTGCTGCCACCACCGGTTTGGCCGCTGCCGGCCGCTTGACCCCAGGCTTCGGCGCCAGGATCATGTGCATCTGGTTGCCTTCCTTCTGGGGCGACGATTCGATAATCGCCACATCAACCAGCTCGCCGGACAACCGTTCCAGAATGCGGCGCCCGATTTCCGGATGCGCCATTTCTCTGCCACGGAAAAAAATCGTGGCCTTCACCTTGTCGCCGTCATCAAGGAAGCGCTCGATGTGCTTCTTCTTGAAGTCGTAGTCGTGCTCGTCCACCTTCGGCCTGAACTTGATCTCCTTGACCTCGATGACCTTCTGATGCTTTTTCGCCGCGCGCGTGCGCTTCTGCTGCTCATACTGGTACTTGCCAAAATCCATGATTCGGCAGACCGGCGGAACAGCCGTCGGTGAAATCTCAACCAGGTCGAGCCCTTTGCCCCGTGCCAGCGCCAACGCTTGCGGCGGCGGCATGATTCCGAGCTGCTCTCCGTTGTCGTCGATCACCCGGATCTCGCGGACCCGGATACGTTCATTGGTACGGACGCGGTCGTCTCGTCGCGGCCCTCGGTCGTAGGCGATAACAGACTCCTTTATTGCCGGGGATATCCCCGGCAGTCACAGCCGACTATCTTAGCATCGGAAACGGGTCTACCGGCGTTCGGTCACTTCGGATTGGGCGGACGCCAGGAATTCTTCGAGGGTTTTGGCCCCCAGGTCCCCCCCGGACCGGCTCCGGACGGCCACCTGCCCCTCGGCCACCTCCCGGTCGCCCAGAATCAGCATGTACGGCACCTTCTGAAGCTGGGCTTCCCGGATCTTGAACCCGATCTTTTCGACCCGGGCATCCAATTCCACCCGGAATCCGGCCTCAATCAGCCGTTTTCGCACGGTCTGGCCCCATTCCAGGTGCCGGTCGGCCAGGGGCAACACGGCGATCTGGACCGGCGCCAGCCAGAGCGGGAACGCCCCGGCGTAGTGCTCAATCAGCACCCCGATGAACCGCTCAAAACTGCCAAAGATGGCCCGGTGGATGACCACGGGCCGATGCTCCTGGTTGTCCGGCCCGATGTACTTCAGGTCAAACCGCTGTGGCAGCTGGTAGTCGAGCTGGACCGTGGCGCACTGCCACTTGCGACCAATGGCGTCGGTCACGTCAAAGTCGATCTTCGGGCCGTAGAACGCCCCGTCACCTTCGTTCACGACGTAGGGCACCCCGGACGCATCAAGCGCGGCCTTCAGCTCGGTTTCGGCATGATCCCAGGTGGCTTGTTCGCCGAGGAATTCTTCGGGCCGCGTCGAGAGCTTCACGTCAAACGCGAGACCAAAATCGCCGTACACCCGCTTGACGAGCGCCATCAGGTGTTCCACTTCCGACCTGATCTGCGACTCCATCACGAAGCAGTGCGCGTCATCCTGCGAGAACTGCCGCACACGCGTCAGGCCCGACAACACGCCCGATGCTTCGTTGCGATGCAGCGCGGTCTGCTCGTGCAGACGCAACGGCAGGTCGCGATACGACCGGGTCTCCATGCCGAACATCAGCATGTGGCCGGGACAATTCATCGCCTTCACGCCCATGGCCGAGGCGTCGTCCGCCTGACCGTCGGCGCCCTTGCCTTCCACAAGAAACATGTTCTCGCGGTAATGCGCCCAATGGCCGGAGGTTTCCCAGAGCGACTTGTTGAAGATGAGCGGGGTCTTCACCTCGGTGTAGCCGGCGGGGAAGAGCACCTCGCGCATGTAGTTGGCCAGCGTGTTGTAGAGCGTGGTGCCTTTGCCCTGCCAGAACGCTGCGCCGGGCGCCCACTGGTGGAAGTTGAACAGCCCGAGGTCCTTGCCGAGTTTCCGGTGGTCGCGCTTCTTCGCTTCCTCGATGCGGGTCAGATGCTGCTTCAGGTCGTCGTCTTTGAAAAATGCCGTCCCATAGATGCGCTGCATCGGCGTGCCCTGCGCGTCACCCTTCCAGTAGGCGGCGGACGCATGCAGCACCTTGAACGCCTTGAGTTTCGCCGTGCTCGGCACGTGCGGGCCGACGCAGAAGTCGACGAAGGTCTCGCGATCCTTGATGGTGTAGCAGGAGACCTGTGACTGGCCTTCCGTCTTCTCCTGGATGAGCTGCACCTTGAGCGGCTCGCCCCGCTTCTTGAAGAACTCAATCGCCTCATCGCGGTCCCACATCTGACGTTCGAAGACGAGGTCCTGCTGGGCAAGCTCCTTCATCTTCTTTTCGATCTTCTCGAGATCCTCCGGCAGGAAGGGGCGGCTGACGACGAAGTCGTAGTAGAAGCCGTCTTCGATGGGCGGACCAATGCCGCACTGCGCTTCGGGGAAGAGCTGGGTCACCGCCGCCGCCAGCAGGTGGGCGGTGGAGTGCCGATAGACGTACAACGCATCGGGGCCGTCAGGCGTCACGATGCGCAGCCGGGTGTTGGCCGTGAGCGGATGACTCAGGTCGACGAGCGTGTCATCCACGTACGCCGCGAGCGCCTTGCGCACCACGCCGCCCGGCAACGCTTCCTGCGCGAAGGCAGACACGGTGGTACCCGCCGCTACGGCGCGTTCAGATCCGTCGGGGAGGGTGATGGTGACTTGAGACATGGGTGACAGTCCGCCTGCGCTAAGCGCTCGTTACACTCGCAGCTTCGGCGGGACAAACCTTCGCGGCTTACGCTCCGCGAAGGTTTGGTAGGCACGGGCGGACTCGAACCGCCGACCTCCTGCATGTCAAGCAGGCGCTCTAACCAGCTGAGCTACGCGCCTAGACAGCCTCCCGGGCCAACAGGCGAACCCAAAGTATAACCCGACTAGCCATTCAGGGCCTTCTTCAGGGTCGCGCCCGGTGTGAAACGGGCCACCGTCCGCCTGGGAATGGTGACGGCCTTGCCGGTCTTCGGATTCCGTCCCGTGCGGCCGGGCCGAACAGACGTCTTGAAGGTGCCGAAGCCCACGAGCGTCACCGGGTCGCCCTTTTTCAGGGACTTTGTGATGCCGTCGAGCACCGATTCCAGGGCCGCCCAGGCGGTCACCTTCGTGACGCCGATGTCTTCCGCGAGTTTGGCGATCAGGTCCTGCTTGGTCACAGCGGCCCCTATCGGGTGCGCGTCTTCAGGCGCTCAATGGCTTTGGCGAGCATCTCGTCCGTCGCGGGGGGCGCGTCGTCGAACCCGACGTTCGGCGATTCCACCGGCACCGCTGGACGAAGACCGCGGCCGTGAATGGGTTCACCGTCCGAGGCGAGGAATCGCGCGTACGTCATCCAGAGACCTCGCCCTTCGGGCAACTGGACCAGACGCTGTTCGGCCGCCAGACCCGCGGTCGGCTCCCCGACCAGGTCCGCGCGGGCGTTGCCGCTGAGGGCCCCGGCAAACACTTCAGCCGCACCGGCCGTCCCGTTCGACACAAGCAGCACGATCGGCATCGTGATGGTGCCGTCACCGGCGTCTGCGGTGGTCTTTTCCTGCGGCTTGTCCCGTTCGGCGCGGATCGCAATCACGCCCGCTTTCACGAAGTGCCGCGCGGCCGCGATGCCCTCGCTGACGGGGCCGTCCGCGGTCGCCCGCAGGTCGAGTACCACGCCGGAGACGCCGTCCTTCTGTAGTCCGGCGACAGTCGTGCCCAGCGCGGCGGCCGTACCTGCCGCAAAACTCGTCACGCGCACCACGGCGGAGCCATCCGCGCGGCGCGTGCTTGTGACCGCCTGCGACTTCGGAATTTCACGCGTGAGTTTCACCACGTGAGGTTCAGCCGCATTTCCGCGCAACACGGTCAGTTCGACGGTCGTGCCGGGGGCGCCACGCAGCAGACGCATGCCGGTGAATGCCGACACTTCACGCGTGGGCTTGTTGTCGATGCCACGAATGAAGTCGTTCGTGCGCAGCCCCGCGCGATGCGCCGGCGACCCGTCGCGAACGCCAACGACGCGGAGGTAGAACTGGCGAGAGACCACAAGCCCGACGTCCCCGGCCGGCAGGGCCGCACCGTTCTGCGCGATGGCGACTTCGTCGGCGGTCAGGTACGCGCTCATGGGGTCGAGACCATCGGCCAGACCGCGCATCGCGCCTTCCATGACCTTGTCCGGGTTCACCGTCTCGACGTAGCTCGACATGATGAGCGAGACGACGTCTTCGAACACGCGCAGATGTGTGACGGCTTTCTGCGGCGCATCACCGGTCGTCCCGGCTCCGGCATTTGCGCCGAGCAGGCCCCCGACGGCCGCCAGGACCACAAACGGGGTGGAGACCACAAACAGAAGCCAGCGCGACTTGGACGTCATGGATGGATCTTAACCCGGACGTAGGTGGCGTAGGTCGTGTGGGTTGTGCGGGGGCCTCGTAGGGCGCGCTGGGGTTGAGCGCGCCGGACTATTTCCTGCCTGCCCACAAATTCCGGCCATCAATCGTCTGTGGCGCCGTGACGCCGTAGAAGCCGAGCACGGTGGGGGCGATGTCGATGATGTTGGCGCGGCCACGGGCGTCGGTCGCGATCGGACGGTTGGTGATGAGCACGCCGGCTGTATCGGCAAAATCGAAGCCGCCGTGGTCGCCGGACCAGCGTTTCATGTTCGGGTAGACGAGTTCGGCCGGCGCACCGCCGAGCGTGGTCTGCCAGGACACGCGGTATCCGTCCGCAAAGCCCACTTGCAGGTCCGACGCGTTGTGGAGGTATTCACCCGTGTACACGTCGTCGCGTTTGTAGACGTTGGTCACGATCGGCGCACCGGTGTCGGGGTCGCGCAGGTCGGCCTTGAGGCGCGCGGCGAGGTCGTCGGAGAGTGTGCGGTATTCGTCTCCCGCGGAGACGATGCCCTGCCCTTCGCGGCCGCGGAGGTTGAAGTAGATCTGCCCGAGACCCATCGCGTAGGCCCGGGTCTTCGACCAGTCCACGTGCTCAAAAAATTCGGCGCCGCTGAAGAGATCGTTCAGGGTCTTGTCGCGCGACTCGGTCTGTCCTTTGAGGACCATGAACCCGTGCTGTACGAGCCAACTGTTGAGGTTGACGGCCTTGCGCCACGAATGGAACCCGTGGTCCGAGACGATCATGAGCGTCGTGTCCGGGCCGATCTGGTCGAGCACTTCGCCGATGAACTGATCGGATCGGCGATAGATGCGCAGGATCGAATCGCCGTGTTGCTCGGCCTCAGCGACGTCGTGCATCGGGTGCGCCGTATCCCGGTGACGCCACATCATGTGCTGCACCCGGTCTGTGGATTCGATGACGCCGATGAGCATGTCCCACGCGCCGGAGGTCATCCGATTGAGGATGACCTGCGCGCGATCATCAAATGCGCGATACAGGTCGTCCATGAACGTCGCTTCGGTCATGCGGTCTTCGTTGAGCGGCCACGTCGCTTCCGCCCAGCCGAGCGTGCGGAAGGGCCCCAGCTTCTTGTAGAGGTCCCCGGCAAAGTGTGCCGGGTAGGACATCGGCACCGGCGGGGCATCCGGCTTCCAGTTCACGGGCGCCACATACACCTGCACGTCATCATCGGCCTTCATCAGGTGGATCTGGGTCATGCCGTGGATGGTGACGAAGAGATTCACCCTGAACGTCAGGTTGATCCACTTGCTCCATTCACCGGCTTTGAGCGTGACCTTCTGCCCGTCGATATCAATGTCGGCCGCGCCGCGGCCCTTGGTCCACGTGATCGTGAGCGGGAGAGCGACGTCGGCCCGCGTTTCCAGTTCGGCTCGTGTGGTGCGGTCGGCGTCTGCGAGCGTGGGTTTCGCATCAAGTTCCGCCAGTTGCGCGCGGACGATGGGGTTGGGTGGTCCGATGAGTTGGGTGCGCGCGGTGTCGCCCTCAAAGGCGAGGCGGCGCAGGATGCCACCCATCTCCGTGCTGCCCTCCTCGAAACGGCTCAGGTCGGTGGCGTAATAACTAAACGTGCCCATGGTGCCCCGGACGTCCGGCAGCGGCAGCCCCGACAACAACTCGCCGTTGGGCACGTCTTCGGGGGGGAACGTAATCGGGACGGTCAGAATGCTGCTGCGCACGCCGGCCTGACCGGCGGTGACCCAGAACGAGGTGCCGCCGCGCAGCGACGTGACCTTCGGACGCGAGGTGGGAATCCAGTGCCACAGGAACGTGGGCGGCGTGCGTGTGACCATGCCGAGGTCGGGGAAATACGTCTGGGTGTCGCGCACCAGGAAGTCGTAGATGTTGTGTTTGCCGGGATTCACGCCGGTCGCAAACGACGCCCACGCGGTTGGCGATTCGGGCGAGACCGTGGTGTCGAGATCGTAGAGGCCGCCGGCCTTCATCACACGCGCGAGGTTCGGCAGTTGTCCTGCGGCCATGTACTCACGCACGAGATCCGGGTCCATGCCGTCGAAGCCGATGATCACCAGTTTCGGTTTTCCCGTATCCGGCGCCACGGCCGGACCGCCGCACGCGGCACCGGCCGCAGCGACCGCTACTGCGAGTAGTACTGCACCAAGAACACCTTTCCGCATGGCGGACATTCTAGCTGGGTACGCAGGGCGCGCTGAACTTCAGCGCGCCAGCACGGCGCACGACACCCCAGTGCGCCCTACATGCGGCGCAAGCCGTTAGACTGTGGCCGTGCGTTTCCTGGGCGTTGACTACGGAGCCCGCCGTATTGGACTGGCGTTGTCTGATTACACGGCGACGCTGGCGCGGCCGTGGCAGATGATGCCTGCGGCGGGTGGGCCGGCGCAGTCGGCGGCGGCGGTGGCCCGCGTGGTGGCCGCCCTCCGGGCGTCCGACGACCCCGACCTCGACGGCATTGTCGTCGGCTTGCCGCGACGGCTGAATGGGGACGACACCGATCAGACCCCGCATGTGCGCGTGTTTGCGGCGGCGCTGGCCGAAGCGACGGGGTTGCCCGTGTACTCGCAGGATGAGCGTTTGACCAGTGTCGAGGCCGAGTCGCGCCTGGCCGGGCGCGAGAAGGACTGGAAGAAGCGCAAAGCGCTGATCGATGCCGAGGCGGCGTCTATCGTTTTGCAGGATTTTCTGGATAATCGACGGCGATGAAGAGGCTCCTTCTGTTTCTGCTCGTGTGCGGCGCCATCGGAGCCGCGGGGGCCTGGTGGGCGTACCGGCAGCTCGACCAGCCGTATCGGGGGTTTGACGCGCCGGAGGTGTTTGTCGAGATTCCGCAGGGCGCCACCGTCGCGGCCATTGCCGAGCGACTCGCGGATGCCGATGTCGTCGTGCATCCGCTGGCGTTTCGCGTGGCGGCGCGGGTGTCGGGTTCCGAGCGGATGTTGAAGGCCGGCGAATACCGCTTTGCCGACCCCGCCACGCCGGAACAGGTCGTCGCGCGACTGGCCAGAGGGGATGTCTACACGCGCTCGGTGACGTTTCGCGAGGGGCTCACCCTGTGGGACACGGCGGAGGTGTTCGCAGCCGCCGGCCTCGGCACTGTGGAGGAGTTCCTGATCGAAGCGCGCGATCCTGCGCGGATTCAGGGCATCGATCCTGACGCGCGTTCACTTGAAGGCTACCTGTTTCCCGACACCTATCAGCTGCCGCGATCGGCGGGTGCGAAGCGGATCGTGGATGCGATGGTCGCGAACTTCCTGCGCGCGTTTGATGCCGACCTGCGCGCCGCGGCCGCGGCGCGCGGCCTGTCCGTGCAGGAGGTCGTGACCATTGCGTCCCTGGTGGAGAAGGAGACCGCACATCCGCCGGAGCGGTCCATCGTGTCGGCCGTCTACCAGAACCGGCTGCGCATCAACATGGGCCTGCAGTGCGACCCGACCGTGATCTACGCCCTTCGGCTCGCGAACCGGTGGACTGGGAATCTGACGCGCGAGAACCTGCGCATCGATTCGCCCTACAACACCTATCGTTACGCCGGCCTGCCGCCCGGGCCGATTGCCTCGCCGGGCCGCGCCTCGCTGGAAGCCGCGGTCCGGCCCTCGGCCGACAGCTACCTGTATTTCGTCAGTCGCAACGACGGCACGCACGTCTTCTCCAACACGCTCGCCGAGCACAATCGCGCCGTCCAGCAGTGGCAGATCAGGTATTTCCGCAGCCGGTGACCGTCTAGACACGCCGTCGGTGGAGCGGGATAATCGGGCCGCATGTCAAAGGCCGCCCTCACCCTCACTGGTATTGTCCTCGCGCTTCTGGTCCTCCCGCTCGGCGCCGTCCAATCGCCGCCGCAGGCACCAGACCTCAACACGTTCTTCACGCCCGTGAAGTGGAGGTCGATCGGCCCGTTCCGCGGCGGCCGATCCGTCGCGGCCACCGGGGTCATCGGCGATATCAGGACGTATTACATGGGGACCACCGGCGGCGGCGTCTGGAAGACCGTCGACAAGGGCATCACGTGGAAGAACATCTCCGACGGCTTCTTCAAGACCGGGTCGGTGGGCGCTATTGCCGTGGCCGCCAGTGATCCCAACGTGGTCTACGTCGGGATGGGCGAGCACGCCGTGCGCGGCGTCATGACCCATCACGGCGACGGGGTCTATCGCTCGACCGACGCCGGCAAGACGTGGAAACACGTCGGCCTGGCCGCGACGCAACACATCTCGCGCATCCTCGTACACCCCTCCAACCCCGACATCGTGTGGGTGGCGGCCCAGGGCGCGCTGTACGGCCCCGGCGAAGACCGCGGCGTGTTCAAGTCCGTCGATGGCGGCACCACGTGGAAGAAGGTCCTGTACCGCGACGAACGCACCGGCGCGTCAGAGTTGGCGATGGACGCGTCGAACCCGCGCATCCTGTACGCGGCGATGTGGGAATACGGACGCCTGCCCTGGAAGGTCATCAGCGGCGGCCCCGGTGGCGGACTCTACAAGTCCACCGACAGCGGTGAGACGTGGGAGCCGCTCAAAGAAGGCCTTCCGACCGAGATGGGCAAGATGGCGGTCGCGGTCAGCCGCGTGAATCCCGACAAGGTCTTCGCGCTCATCGAAAGCGATTCGATGAAGGACGACCGCGGGTTGTACGTCTCCACCAACGCGGGCAAGAGCTGGACGCAGGTGTCGAGCGACCCTCGCCTGGTGCAGCGCGCGTGGTACTACATCGAACTCTTCCTCGACACCAAAGACGACGACACGATTTATGTGCTGAGCGCGCCATTCCTCCGATCAGACGATGGCGGACGGACGTGGCGACCGATGACGGCGCCGCACGGGGACTTCCACGACATGTGGATCAACCCGAGCGACCCGGCCAACTACATCCTCGCCAACGACGGCGGCGCGGCAATCACCTTCGACAAGGGCGAGAGCTGGAGTTCGCAGAACAACATGCCGACGGCGCAGCTCTACCGCATCAGTGTGGACAACCAGTTTCCGTACCGGATCTACGCGGGACAGCAGGACAACTCGTCGCTCTCCATTGCGAGCCGTGAGCTGGGCGGCAGCGGCATCACGACCGACTCCTGGCGGGCATCGGCCGGTGGCGAAAGCGCATTCCTCGCGTTTGATCCCGACAATCCGAAGCTCGTGCTTGGCGGCAGCTATCAGGGCACAATCGAAGTCCTCGACATCGCCGCCTCGGGCGGCACCAACATCATGTCGGCCCCCATCCAGTACCTCGGGATGGACGCAAAGGACATGAAGTACCGCTACAACTGGAATGCGCCGATCATCTGGAGCCGGCACGAACCGAACACGTTCTACCACGGCGCGCAGGTGCTGCTGAAGACGTCTGACCTTGGGAAGTCCTGGAAGGAGGTTTCTCCTGACCTCACCCGCAACGAGAAGGCGAAGCAGGGTCAAGGCGGCGGGCCGTACACCAATGAGGCGGTCGGGGCCGAGAACTATGGCACCCTCGCCTACGTGATCGAGTCGCCGCACGAAAAGGGCGTGATCTGGACCGGCAGTGACGACGGCCTCGTGCACCTCACGCGTGATGGGGGCGCCACCTGGAAAAACGTCACACCGCCGAACCTGCCAGAGACGCTCATCAATGCGATCGATGTCTCGCCGCACGACAAGGCCACCGCATACATCGCGACGACCCGCTACAAATTCAACGACCACGCGCCCGGCCTCTACAAGACCACGGACTACGGAGCGACCTGGACGAAGATTGATCGTGGCATCCCCGCCAACGCCTTCACGCGCGTCGTCCGCGAAGATGACGTCCGGAAGGACCTGTTGTTTGCGGGCACGGAACTCGGCGTGTTTATCTCGTGGAACGGCGGGCAGGAGTGGTCACCGTTCCAGCTCAACTTGCCGGTCACGCCCATCACCGACCTGCGCGTCCACAAGGACAACCTGATCGCCGCGACGTCCGGCCGGTCGTTCTGGATTCTCGACGACCTGCCGCTCATCCGCCAGTACACGCCAGCCCCGGCGGCCTTCACGGTGTATCAGCCGGCAAAGGCCTACCTGGCGAACGGCGGCAGCGAACTCAACAGCTCGGACGCCGACGTCACGGGGACGCATGCGCTGCGCGGCGTCAATCCCGCCAACGGCATCGTCCTCTACTACCACCTGCCTGAATTGGCGAAAGACGATGTGGTGACGTTGACGATCGAAGACGCGAGTGGCAAGCCTGTGCGGACGTTCTCGTCGAAGGGCGTCGAGGGATTCAAGAAGTGGGATGGTGGTCCGAGCGCGGAGCCCACGCTGTCGAAGAAGGCCGGCTTGAACCGGTTTGTCTGGAACATGCGGTACGCGAGCATTCCAGGTGTTCCCGGCGTGTACATCGAGGGCAGCTACAACGGCCACAAGGCGCCTCCCGGTCAGTACCGTTTCTCGTTCTCGTCCGGTACACAAAAAGCGACCACGACCGGGGAGATTCTCGCGAATCCGCTCTACCGGGTGACGCCGGCGCAATACCGCGAGTATCACGAGGTGATGTCCAGCATGGAGCGCGACCTCACCACGATGCACGAGACGGTCAATCGCCTGCACGACAGGCGCACGCAGCTCGAAGCATTGCTCAAGACACTGCCTGCCGAAGACCGGTTCGCTGCCGTGAAACGCGACGGTGAAGCCCTCGTCAAGAAGCTGAAGGCGTGGGATGACGACATGGTCTCGCGACGCAGTCGCGCCTATGACGATGTGGAGAACTACGCGCAGAAGTTCACGGCGAACTACCTGTTCCTGATCAACGCGACAGAGAGCGACCTTCCGCGCGTCAATCAGGGCACGCTCGATCGCCTCGAAGACCTGGGCGCGGCGTGGAAATCGCTCAGGACTCGCGCGGACGAGATGGCCGAGAAGGAACTGCCGTCGCTGAACCGTCGGCTCTGGGAGCTGGGTATCGGCGCGATCTGGAAGGAGTGACGCCGGGCGTCACGAGCCCCAGTTCAGCTTCTCCCGCAACATTTCGAAATGTGTGCGGGTGGTCGTGCGCAGGAGTCTGAGTACGCGATCGGCGCGACGAATGGTGACGACGTCGCCTGCGTGGAGGGGTTCGCCGTGTTGCCCGTCAAACGTCGCCACGACATCGGCGGGCGGGCCGTCGAGGCTGGGGCGGAGGACGATGTCCGCCGATGCGGGCAGGACGATCGGCCGATTGGTCAGCGTGTGTGGCGCGATGGGGGTCAGGAGCACAGCGTCCACGGCCGGATGCACCACCGGGCCGCCGGCTGACAGGTTGTAGGCGGTGGACCCCGTGGCGGTGGCCACGATCAATCCATCCGCGCGGACATGGCACACGTGTTCGCCATTCACCGACACATCGAGTTCGATCATGCGCGACAGGCGGCCGCGGGTGATCACGATGTCGTTGAGGGCGAGTCGGGTCGCCGCGACCGTGCCCTCGCGCTCGATGCGTCCTTCGAGGAGCAGCCGCGTTTCCAGCCACGTCCGGCCTGCGAGCACCGCTCCGAGTGCGTCGAGCAGCTCCGGCCGGCGGACTTCTGTGAGGAAGCCGAGATGGCCGAGATGGACGCCAAGGACGGGGACGTCCACGCCTGACTGCACCACCGCGTTTGCCGCCGACAGCAGCGTGCCGTCTCCGCCGAACGCGATCAGCACGTCCACCTGCATCGCCGCCTCCATCCGGTCATCCGCCGCGGCCACCACCACCGTGGCGCCGCGATCGCGCAACCAGTCGGCCGCCTCGGTGAGGACGGCGAGGGCGTGGGGGTGAGGTTTGGCGGTCAGGCCGACGCGGAGAGGCACGGAGGAATGTTACAGCTGTCGTCTGTTATTGAGGAATGAGGATGGAGGATTGAGGATTGGCAATTTGAGGTGCCTTCGGAGTGCCATTGAGGATTGTGGGATTTATTGAGGATTGTGGGATTGACTGCGGGATTGGCGGATTGGGGGGCGCCTTCGCTCAATTCCTCAATAACAACAGGAACTCCCTATTCCCTTCCGCGCCTGTGATGGGCGAGGGGACAAGGCCTGCACGTTCCAGCCCACAGGTCCTGGCTGCGGCGATCACCGCCTCGACCACCCGTGTGTGCACCGCCTCGTCGCGAATGATGCCGCCTTTGCCCACCTCGTCGCGTCCGGCTTCGAACTGCGGTTTCACCAGGGCCACGACCTGTCCCTGTGCGCGGAGGAGCGCCGGCACCACCGGCAGGATGTGTTTGAGGGAGATGAACGAGACGTCGATGGTCACGATGTCAAAGGCGCGGGCGTCCGCGGGGAGCTCGTTCGCGGTGAGGTTCCGCGCGTTGGCGCCTTCGATGACGACGACCCGTGGGTCGGAACGGATCTTCCAGTCGAGCTGATTGTGACCGACGTCGAGGGCGACGACGCGGGCGGCCCCGCGCTGGAGGAGGACGTCGGTGAACCCGCCGGTGGAGGCGCCGATGTCGAGGGCGACGGCCCCGGTGACGTCGATCCCGAACGTGTCGAGTGCGTGGACGAGTTTCAGGCCGCCGCGGCTGACCCACGGGTGGTCGGGCGTCCGCAGGGTAATCTCGGCGTCCACATCAACGGCCGTCCCCGCTTTGGTGACCGGGTGGCCGCTGACCAGCACGTCGCCGGCCAGGATCAGCGCACGCGCCCGCTCACGCGAGGGTACCAGGCCGCGGTCAACGAGCAGGTGATCCAGCCGCATCTTACCCATTGGCAGCCTCACGTACAGGCTGCCCTACGTACGTCGCGTCAGTGACCATTCGGCGAGTTCGGTGAGTCGTCCCTCGAGGCCGGCGGCGTGGAGCGTGGCCTTGGCGCGGTCGATGCACGCGGCGGCGAGGCGGCGCGACTCGTCGACGCCGTGGAGCGCGGCGTAACTGGGTTTGCCCGACGCGGCATCCTTGCCGGCTGTTTTGCCGAGGTCGGCATCCGACCCCTCCACATCCAGCACGTCATCGATGATCTGGAATGCGAGGCCCAGTTCGTTGGCGTACTGGTCCACGGCGGCGATGATCGAATCCTCGACGCCGGTGATCATGGCGCCGGCCACGGCGGAGGCGCGAATCAGGGCGCCGGTCTTGCGCGCGTGCATGTCGCGGAGTTCGCGTTCGGACAGGGGCTCGGCGGGATGTGAGGGCACACGTCCCGCCGCGCGCAGGTCGATCGTCTGGCCGCCGACCATGCCGATGGCGCCGGCCGCGACCGCGAGCACGCTGAGCACGCGAAGGCGACGGTCGGGTGGGGCTTCGGGCGCCCCCGGCGGCGAGGCCGGCGACGGTGAGGCGGCGAGCAGGCCAAACGCTTCGGTCAGCAGACCATCACCGGCGAGCACGGCCACACCATCGCCGTACATGACGTGTGTGGTCGGGCGGCCACGTCGCAGCGTATCGTTGTCCATCGCCGGCAGGTCATCGTGCACGAGCGAGTAACTGTGGATCATTTCCACAGCGCAGGCGCTCGGGATCGCGAGCAGCCTGGCACGGGGCACCGTGGTGCCGGCCAGCGGCGCGACCGCTTCGGCGGTCATCAGGGTGAGGCATGGCCGCAGGCGTTTGCCGCCGCTCATCAGGCCATGGCGCATGGCATCGATGATGAGCGCCGGCGCCATGCCTTCCGGCAGCGCGTGGGCCAGCGCGGCGTCAATCGTGCCGCGCAGGTCGTCCAGGTAGGCGGAGAGACCGGGGGAGGTGCTCACCGTCGTTCGTCAGTCTCGACGAGTCCGGACCCGTCCTTGAGTTCACCGCGCTCGGTGAGCACTTCAATGCGTTTCTGCGCGGCGCCCAGCTGGGTGTGGCAGTACCGCGACAGCTCGACACCCCGTTCGAACAGCGCGAGCGAGGTGTCGAGCGGCAGGTCGCCGTCCTCGAGTTGTTTGACGATCTTCTCCAGTTCGGCGATGGCCGACTCGAAGTCCTTGATTGACTGGACGGGCGTGCTCATGTGGATGGGGTCTCCGTAACCTGGCAGCGCAGTTCGCCGTCAGCGACGGTCACGCGGACGCCGTCGCCTGGCTGGACGCTGCGGGTGGATCGAATGATAGCCGTGCGCGCCTCATTCCAGCACACGGCATACCCGCGGCCGAGCACGGCCAGCGGGCTGAGTGCATGGAGGCGTGCCGCAAGTTCGCGTGAGCGGGAATCCGCCTGCTGATGCCGTGTGAGTGCGACGGTCCGCAACCGGGCGTCCGTCCGGACAAGCCGGAGCCGCCAGTCCGCGGCGACACGTCTGACATCGCGCGCCTCAAGCCGGCGTCGCAGGGCGTCGAAGCGCTGACTCGACCGCGCCATCGTGTCGAGCAGACCGTGCCGCATCCGCAAGACGAATTCCTGGCAGTCGCGTTGGCGAAGGACGACGCGGGTCGGGTAGGCGCGCAGGCGCGTCTCGGTGCGGAGGACGCGCTGCCGGCGCGCGTCGATCGCCCGTCGCGTGGCGGCCGTCAGTCGTTCCGCCGCGCGGTCGATGCGCATCCGGAAGGCGTCGGCGCGGTCGACCACCAGCTCCGCCGCATTCGACGGCGTGGCGGCGCGGACGTCAGCGACAAAGTCGGCGATGGTGAAATCCACTTCGTGCCCCACCGCCGAGATCACGGGAATCGGGCACGCGGCGATGGCGCGCGCGAGGCCTTCGTCGTTGAACGCCCAGAGATCTTCCGCCGACCCGCCACCACGGCCGATGATCACGACATCCACGCCATCGACCTTCGAGATGGCCGCGAGCCCTCGTGTCAGGTCTTCCGCCGCGCCGTCACCCTGCACCCGCGCGTCACGCACCACGACGTGGGCCGTGGGGTACCGCGCGGTCAGGACGCGCAGGATGTCCTGCAGCGCCGCGCCCGAGAGGGACGTGACCACGCCAATCTTGCGCGGCAGGGTCGGGAGCGGCCGCTTGCGCCCCGCCTCGAACAGTCCCTCCATCGTGAGGCGCTTCTTGAGTTGTTCAAACGCGAGTTGCAGTGCGCCGAGACCGTGGGGTGCCAGGCGTTCGCAGATGATCTGGTACTCGCCGCGCACTTCGTACACGCTGACGCGGCCCCGCGCCACAACGTGCTGCCCGTCTTCGAGCCGGAACGTCATCCGCCGCGCGTCACTGCGGAACATCACCGCGCGAATCTGCGACGACGAATCCTTCAGCGTGAAATACAGATGCCCTGACGGGTGCGGCCGGTGATTCGACACCTGCCCCTCCACCTCAATCCGCCCGAATCCCTCTTCCACCAGCGCCTTGAGGTGGGCCGTCAACTCCGAGACTGTGAGGGGAACCTCGGGAACCTCGGGAACTTCGGGACTGCGGAACTCCGGAACCTCGGAATCTCCGTCCTCCGGCACTTCGTCGAAAGGCAGTCCGACGCGTTCGGCCATCGGCTACCGCGCGGCGACCGGCGTCACCGCCAGCGCCTCGAGTTCCTTCAGCGAGAGGTTGATGCGTGTGATGCTGGTGGCCAACCCGGTGGTTTCGTCCGCCTGGACGACCACGCCGTTCAGACGGGGGTTTTCGGTCGCCGTCTCAAACCGCTGCGGCATGGCGCTCAGGAACCGGTGCACGATCGCCGTACGGTCCACGCCAATGACCGAGTCGTGGGGGCCCGTCATGCCGACGTCGGTAATGTAGGCCGTGCCTCTCGGCAGCACGCGTTCGTCGGCCGTCTGCACATGGGTGTGCGTGCCGACGACGGCGGTGACTTTGCCATCGAGGTGCCAGCCCATCGCGACTTTTTCAGAGGTCGCTTCGGCGTGGAAATCCACGAACACCAGCTGGGCACCGTCGGCGCGCACGAGATCGATCTGTTCGAGCACCACACGGAAGGGATCGTCGAGCGGGGTCATGAACACGCGCCCCATCGCGTTGATCACGCCCACCATGACGCCGTTCTCCGCGCGCGCGACGTAGCGGCCCAGGCCGGGCGCCCCGCCGGGGTAGTTGGCGGGACGAATCATCCGCGGCTGCTTCGCGATGTAGGGGAAAATCTCCTTCTTGTCCCACGTGTGGTTGCCGCCGGTCATCACATGGACGCCGTACTCAAACAGGTCGGTGGCGATGTCGGGCGTAATCCCGTGTCCCGAGGCCGCATTCTCGACGTTCACGATGATGAGGTCCACGTTGTGATGCGCCGCGAGGGCCGAAAGACCGTGCCGGAGCAGGTCGCGTCCCGGGCGGCCAACGATGTCGCCGATAAAGAGCAGCGTGGTCATGCGGATTCCACGACCACCCGGATCGGCTGGCCACGGCGGTCGTCGATGCGTGGCAGGATCACCCGCAACTGGCCGCCGCGGACAATGGCTTTGGCGCGGCTCGCGTCCACGGCGCCGGTCAGGCGCACCGCGCGCGCGAATCGCCCATGGCTGCGTTCGGCGACGTGATAGCGGGATTCGGCAGGCATCCCCGATCCAATCTTGGCGCCGACAACGAGGACGGTGTGGCGTCGCACGAGGACGCGAATCGCGTGTGCCGGGACGCCGGGCACATCCACGACCACCTCGATGGCGGCCGCGGTGTCCACGACATCGAGCGCGGGCCGGCATTCCCCGGTCGCAGTCGCCGCGCCGGCAACCTGGCCGTCGAGCTCATTCAAAAGCTGCCGGGCGTCCTCCGCCAGATCGGCGGCTTCCCGTTCGCGTCTCACTTCAATCATGTCGGCCTTCCGATTCTATGCGCTCCGGTTCGCAACGAGGCGTGGACGACTGGGAAGGTCTGGGAATGGACTCCGTGTCGTTGAATAAAATATGAGTTTATTATTATCAAGTAATATGCCTTGACAGGCATTATGTATGTTTGGACAATGGGTGCATTGAGATTCCCAGACCCCTGGGACACAAGGAGGCAGACACATGAACTTGACTCGGTGGAACCCGGCGCGCGACCTGGCGGCGCTGGAAGTGGATCGGCTGAATCGGATGTTCGACGCGGTGTTTTCGGGTGAGCCGCTGACCAGCAGCGCGTGGGTCCCGGCCGTGGATATTTACGAGACGGCGGAGAAGGACGTGATCGTGAAGGTGGAAGTCCCCGACATGAAGCGTGAGGACATCAAGGTCACCTTCGAGAACAACGTGCTGACGATCGAAGGGGAGCGCAAGGCGAGCGAGGACGTGAAGAACGAGCAGTACCACCGTATCGAACGTCGGTACGGCGCGTTTCGTCGCAGCTTCACAATGCCGGCGTCGGTGGACGGCACGCGCGTGCAGGCGGCCTACGCCGACGGCGTCCTGAAGATCACGCTGCCGCAGCGGGCGGAAGCCAAGCCGCGCCAGATCACGATCGACGGGTAATCAGTCCGCAGTCCGCTGGTCCGCGGTCCCCCGCAGGGGACCGCGGACGGGAACCCCCGGTCTCGCGCACTCGTCACTTCCGGGCATGACTGGATGGATCGCACTTGGTGGCCTGGTGGGTGTGCTGCTCGCGGGATTGGCCTTTTTCGCGATGCTGTTCGCGTTCCTGCTGTTCGTCCTGAAGTCATTCGTCTGGCTGATTCTCCTGCCGTTCAGGGTGATTGGGTGGGCCGTGGGTGGCGTGTTCATGCTGATCGGCACGGTCATCGCCATCGCGATTGGTCTGGCGATGCTGCTAGCGCCGCTGCTGCCGCTCGCGATCGTGGCGGGACTCGGCTACGGGATCTACCGGATGGTGCGACGGCTCCAGACCGCACCGTACGCAGGGCGCGCCGGGCTGTAGCGCGCCGGTGGCCGCCTGCAGTTCAGGCGGCCCTACGAGTGTCGTTCAAACGCATCCGCCATCCGCAGCATCGTCTCTTCATCCCACGCGCGGGCGAGAAACTGCAGACCAATCGGCAGCTTCCCTGCTGTCATGCCGCACGGCACGCTGATGCCGGGAATGCCCGCGAGGTTGGCACCGACCGTGAAGACGTCGGCGAGGTACATCTGCAGCGGGTCGTTGACGCGCTCGCCGAGTTTGAACGCCGGGACGGGGCTCGTGGGAAGCGCAATCAGATCCACCGATTCAAACGCGGTCGTGTAGTCGCGCGTGATGAGTGCACGCACCTGCTGGGCCTTGCGGTAATACGCATCGTAGTACCCCGCGCTCAGCACGTACGTGCCGAGCAGAATCCGGCGCTTCACTTCCGGACCAAAACCCTCGCTGCGACTGCGTGCGTAGAGCGCCTCCAGCGATGACGGCGACTCGGCACGGTGGCCGTAGCGGACACCGTCGAACCGGGCGAGGTTGGCGCTCGCCTCGGCCGTGGCAATCAGGTAATACACGGCGATGGCATACGTCGAGTGGGGCAGTGCGACGTCGTGAATGGTCGCACCGAGACTGCGCGCGACGTCCAGCGACGCGTCAAAGGCCGTACGCACCTCCGGGTCAACCCCGTCCGCCAGCAGGTGACGCGGCACGCCGATTCGGAGGCCGTGCACGGTACCCGTGAGTGCGCCGGTGAACGACGGGACCGGTCGTCGAGACGACGTCGCATCCCGCGGGTCGTGGCCCGAGATCACGTCGAGCACCTGCGCGGCCTCACGCGTGGTCTGGGTGAGCGGCCCAATCTGATCCAGTGACGACGCAAACGCGATGAGGCCGTAGCGCGAGACCCGGCCATACGTGGGCTTGACGCCGACGACGCCGGTCAGCGCCGCCGGCTGACGAATGGAGCCGCCGGTGTCGGAGCCGAGCGCGATCGGAACCAGGCCCGCGGCGACCGCTGCGGCGGAGCCGCCGCTTGATCCGCCGGGGGTCCGGGTCACGTCCCACGGATTCTTCGCTGGACCGGAGGCACAGTTTTCGGTGGACGACCCCATCGCGAACTCATCACACCGGGTCGTGCCCACGATGACGGCCCCGGCCGCTTCAAGGCGTTCGACGACGGTGGCGTCAAAGGGCGAGACATAGCCGGCGAGGATCCGTGAGCCCGCACTGGTGGGCAGGTCGCGCGCCACGATGTTGTCCTTGAGCGCAAGGGGGATGCCGTGCAGCGGGCCCGCACCGCTCGATGCGTCCAGGGTCGCGGCCCGGGCGCGTGCGCGATCCGTGGCCACGTGCTGAAAGGCCGACAGGTCCGCGCGCGCGGCCATGCGGGTCAACGCGTCGTTTGTGCGGTCAAGAATGGCACCCATCAGCCGATCACCTTCGGCACGCGGAAGAGCCCTGTCTCACGGTCCGCATCCGGCGCGTTGGCCAGCGCCGCCGCACGATCCAGCGACGGCACGGGCACGTCCTCTCGGACTACAGACTGCGGATTGGCGGACTGCAGATCCGGGACGGCGGACTGCGGACTGGTATCAACGGTCTGTAACTGATCCACGAACCGAAGAATGTCCGTGAGTTGCGTGGCGAACTGGTCTCGTTCGGCTGCGGAGATCTCCAGTTTCGCCAGCGCGGCCAGTCGCGCGATGCCCTCGTGATCCATGGAATTTTGATGCTAGCCCAGAGGTGTATCGAAGGGCTAGCATGGATTCATGCGCGCACTTGTGACTGTCGGACTCGTTCTCGCGGTTTCTGCCGGTTCATCCTCGGTTGGTGCCTGGGGCATGGACGTGCACCGGATGATCACCGAACGGGCGGTCGAACAACTGCCGCCGGAGATCAAGCCGCTCTACATCACACACCAGGCGTTTATCGCGGAACACTCCGTGGACCCCGATTTGTGGCGTGTCGCGGATCTCAAGAATGCCCGCGGCGACGAACCGCCGAACCACTTCCTCGACATCGACTTTGAAGAGGGCTCCACCGCGCCGTTCCTGAACGTGCCCCGTGATTACGACGAATACGTCAGGAAGTACGGCATCGGCCCGACGACGCGGTACGGACGGCTGCCGTGGCGTGCGGAGGAAATCTACAACCGGCTGGTGGACGCGATGAAACAGCTGGGCCGTCCCGATGCGCCGTATGCCGCCGACAACGCGCGCTACCTGCTCGCCGTCCTCGCCCATTACATCGAAGATGCGCATCAGCCGCTGCACGGCGCGCTCAACTACGACGGCCAGATGACCAATCAGCGGGGCATCCACGCGCGCTTCGAAACGCAGATGATTCTGCGCGATCGCACGGCGTGGAAGTGGACGCCGAGGCCCGTGCAGGTCATCACCGACTTCAAGGCGTTCATGTTCAAGACGGTTGTCGACAGCCAGCAACTCGTGGCGTCGCTGCTCGCGGCAGACCTGAAGGCCACCGAGGGGCGCGAATGGTATGACGACGCCTATTTTGCGGTGTTGACGAAGGAAGCCGGGCCCATGGCCGAGCGCCGGATGAATGAGGCCGCGACGGCCGTGGCGAGTGCGGCGTACAGCGCGTGGATCGCGGCCGGCCGGCCGGCGATTCCGGCCGAGGGCGAACGGACGCCCGCACGGATCCGTCGGTAAGCACGTGGACGTGTTTTTGGTGCCGGTCCAGCCGGCGGGGCGCGCGGGGACGCCGGAGTTCGCGTTGTACTGCGAACCGGCGCCAGAGCCCGTCGAGCCCGACGTCGTGGGGGAGGGCGGGACGCGCCCCGGGCTGTTCGCACGCATGGCCCGCAGTTTTCGTCATGCGCTGGCCGAGGGGGAGGCTGCCCGCCGGCGTCAGGAAGCGGGGCAGCCGGAGCTTGTGGTCGGCGGGCGCTTCAGCCGTTTCATCAAACGCAAACTGGCAGACTCGGTCGCCGAGCACCGCCTCCTCTGGGCGCTTCGCCATCAAACCTCCGCGCGACTTCTGCATCCGGACGTGGTGCCCGCCGATCGTGCGCTCACCTGGACCAGGGGGGAAATCCGCAGAGACCTCAACAAGCATCTCTTCTGGTTGGTGGTCGACGGCGTGCTCGTCCTCGCCTCAGGGTTGATCGCCCCCATCCCCGGACCGAATCTGATCGCGTACTACCTGATCTTCCGGTTCGGTAGTCACTACCTGTCGGTGCTCGGCGCCCGACGTGGCCTGCGCCCGGACTTCTGGACGACGGAGACCTCACGTCCGCTGACGGCCGTGGGTGCGGCGCTGACCCTGGCCCCGGTCGACCGCGATCGACAGGTTGACGACATCGCCCGAACGCTGGGGCTGGAGCGCCTTACCGCGTTCATCCGCCGCGTAGTATCCTCCGTGGCGTGAAACTCGGAACACTTGCCGCACAACTCGGGTGTCGCCTCGAAGGCGCCGGTGCGGACCCTGAGCTTGAGATCCGGCGCGTCAACGGACTGGACGACGCGGGGCCCGGGGATGTGACGTTCCTCGCCAATCCCAAATTCGCCAGCCGGGTGGCGACCACGCGCGCATCGGCGATTCTGGCGGATGACGCGCTGGCGTCGGCGCCGTGTCCGATTCTTCGCACGTCGAACCCCTACGTCGCGTGTGCGTCCGCCGTGGCGCTGCTGACGCCGACCCTGCCGGTGCCGCCGGGGATTCATCCCCAGGCCGCGATCGATCCGACGGCCACGCTCGGGGCGGATGTGTCGGTAGGAGCCTTCGTCGCCATCGGCCCCGGCGCACGGATTGGCGCGCGCACTGTGCTGTATCCGCATGTCGTGATTGGCGCGGGTGCCGTGATTGGTGACGACTGCGTGCTCCAGGCCCATGTGTCCGTGCGTGATCGGGTCGAGATCGGGCATCGCGTGGCGTTGCAGGACGGGGCGGTGATCGGGAGCGACGGGTTCGGTTTTGCGACCCGTGGGGACGGCACCCATCAGAAGATTCCGCAGGTCGGCATTGTGGTGATTGGGAACGACGTGGAAATCGGCGCCAATACGACCGTCGATCGTCCGGCGATCGGCGAAACGCGCATCGGCGACGGCACCAAGATCGACAATCAGGTGCAGATCGCGCACGGCGTCACGATCGGCCGTAACGTCCGGATCGCGGGCTGTTCGGGGGTCGCCGGCAGTTCCATCATCGAAGACGACGTGGTGCTTGCCGGGCAGGTGGGCGTGATGAATCACGTCCGGGTGGGGCGGGGCGCGCGGGTGGCCTCGAAGTCCGCCGTGTTGTCGGACCTCGAGGGCGGCCGGACGTACGCGGGGATTCCGGCCATCCCGATTGGGCAATGGCGCCGGTGGGCGGTGAAGTTCCGGCGCGGCACGTCGTGAAACAGGCCTGACCGTTATAATCGGGGTAATGCCTCGAACCTTCCTGTCACGGGCGCTGGCGGCGGCCGGCGCGGTACTCTTCCTGTCGGCATCGACGCCCCAGGACACCATCGTCCGTCCCCCGAAATTCGATTACACGATGACCACCCTGGGCAACGGCCTCAAGGTGGTGTTCCTCGAAGATCATTCGACACCGGTCGTGCACCTGGCGGTGTGGTACCACGTCGGGTCGAAGGATGAGAAACCTGGCCGCACCGGGTTTGCCCATCTGTTTGAGCACCTGATGTTCAAGGGCTCCAAGAACGTGCGGGCCGACCAGCATCCGTCGTGGATCACCAGCGTGGGTGGTCAGGCCAACGCGTCGACTGACGAAGACGCGACGATCTACTGGCAGACCGTGCCGTCGCAGTATCTGCCGCTGGTGTTGTGGCTTGAGGCGGATCGCATGGGCTCGCTCGACGTGAGTGAGCAGAAGTTTCTGAGCGAGCGCGAGGTGGTGAAGGAAGAACGCCGGATGCGTGTGGACAACGTGCCCTACGGCGGGCTGAACGAAGTGATCTTCGATCGGGCGTTTACGGTGCATCCGTACAAACATCAGACGATCGGCAGCATGGCCGACCTCGAAGCGGCGTCCATCAGCGACGTGCGCGGCTTTTACGAGACGTATTACGTGCCGAACAACGCCACGCTCGTGTTGACGGGGGCCTTTGATTCGAAACAGGCGCTCTCACTCGTGCAGCAGTATTACGCACGCATTCCTGCCGGCAAACCGGTGCCGCGCGACATTTCGAAGGAACCCAGGCCCACGGCAGAACGCCGTTTCACCGTCACCCAGCCGTGGCCGCTGCCGGCAGTGGTGGTGGGATATCCGATCGCGTTTGACGGCCATCCGGATGCGTACCCGCTGCATATTCTCGCGAAGGTGTTGTCGGACGGCCAGAGCTCGCGCATCTACCGCTCGCTCGTCTATGAAAAGCAGATGGCGCTGGCGGCGTTTGGCGAAGCGAAACTGATCGAACATCCGAATTACTTCTATGCGGTGGGCATCACGCAGGGCGCGACACCGCCGGACCGGTTGATGGAGGCCCTGATCGCCGAGGTGGATCGGATGAAGACCGAGCCGATTACCCAGGAGGAACTCACCCGCGCCAAGCGGCAGTTCGCGAGAGATTACATCCTTGGTCGCGAGACGATTCAGCAGAAGGCCCTGCATCTGGCGCACGCGGTTGTGCTCCACGACGACATCAAGACGGCCGATGGCGAATTTGATCTGTTCCAGGCGGTGACGGTGGAGGATGTGCAGCGTGTGGCGCGCACCTACTTCACGCCGGAGACGCGGCTGCGCATCACCATCCTGCCGGGCGCCGCGTCGGGAGGCCGCCAGTGAGCCGCATCCTTCGCGCGTCATTGTGTGTCGCGGTGTGGATGGCAACGGCCCTGCCCGCGTTTGCCCAGCGGCCGGCGTGGCCGACTGAAGCCCCGCCGCGGCCGCTGCCCTCGCGGCCGGTCGAATTTCCCGAGTACAAGCTGAAGACGCTGCCCAACGGCCTGCAGGTGCTGGCGGTGCCGCAGAACGAGCAGCCCGCCGTCAGCTTCCGGTTGCTGATTCGCGCGGGCGCGGCCAACGACGCGGCCGGCAAGCCGGGCGTGGCCGGTTTCGTCGCGGGACTCCTCGACCAGGGCACCACAACCCGCACCTCCGAACAGATTGCCAACACGATTGAATCGGCCGGCGGGATCATCTCCGTGGGGGCCGGCAACGAGGTGTCATTTGTCAGTGGCGCGATCGTCAAGGACAAGGTGGCGCTTGCGCTCGAACTGGCGTCGGATCTCGTACAGCGTCCGGCCTTCTCGGCGGCGGAGATTCAGCGGCAGAAGGACGCGGCGATGTCCGGGCTCCAGGTCAGCGCCGACGATCCCGACTTCATCGCCAATGCGTTGATTGACCGTCTGGTCTTCGGTTTCCATCCCTACGGTCGTCCCGGGCCCACGACGCCTCAGCAGATCCAGCAGATCTCGCGGGACGACCTGGTCGCGTTCCACCGCACGTGGTTCGTGCCCAACAACGCGCTCCTCGCCGTGGTTGGGGACCTGACGGCGGACGAGGCGTTTGCCGCCGCTGAAAAGGCGTTTGGATCCTGGGTGCGTCGCGACGTGCCGGCGGTGTCCTTCGACGAACCGCCGCCGCCCACCCGCCGTGTCATCGTCGTCGACCGTCCCGGCGCGGTGCAGACCGAGATTCGGGTGGGCCAGCTGGGGATCGCGCGGACGCATCCGGAGTACACGTCGGTCGATCTGGCGATGCGGATCCTGGGGGGCGAAGGGGCGAACCGCCTGTTTGGTGTGCTGCGCGGCGACCGCGGCCTGACCTACGGCGCGTCGGCGAACTTCCGCGCGTTCAAATACGGCGGCAGCTTCATCGCAGAGACCGACACGCGGTCCGAGGCCACGGGGGAAGCGCTGCGACTGACCATCGGCGAAATTCAGCGGCTCCAGCGGGAGCTTGTGGACCCGCGTGAACTGCGCGGCGCCCAGGACTACATGTCCGGCAGTTTTCCGCTGACGATCGAGACACCGTCGGCGATCGCCATGCAGGTCCTCAACCTGCTGTTCTTCGGCCTCCCGCTTGAGCAGCTCGAGCACTACCGGGAAGATGTGGACCGCGTCTCGCCCGCAGACATCCAGCGGGTCGCGAAGCAGTTCCTGTTTCCCGATCGGCTGTCGATGGTGCTCGTCGGTGAAGCGTCCACGATCATCGCGCAACTCAAGGCGATCGGGATCGAGAACGTCGAACGCATCGCCGCCGCGGACCTCGATCTGAGTGCGCCGAACCTTCGCAAGTCGGCGCGCGACTGACCCGTGGCCCCGCGGGTAATGCTCTCGTGCGGTGAGGCGTCCGGCGACCTGTATGCCGGCGCGTTGACCCGATCACTCGAACGGCAGGCCGCTGCGGCCGGCCTCGGCCGCAGTGACGTGTTCGGGTTCGGCGGCGCGCAGCTGCGTGACGCCGGCGCCGACGTGGTGGGGGACTATCGCGGCTTCGCCGTCACCGGACTCACCGAAGCGCTGTCGGTGGTGCGCCGGTCGTGGGCGATGCTCGGCACCCTGACCGAGGCGGCACAGGTGCGCCGCCCTGACGTGTTTGTCGCCATCGACTTTCCCGACTTCAACTTCCGACTGCTGCCGCGCATGAAGGCGCTCGGCATTCCGATCGTGTATTACATCAGTCCCCAGCTGTGGGCGTGGCGGCGGGGCCGGTTGAAGACCCTCAAACAGCATGTGGACCGCATGCTGGTCATCTTCCCCTTCGAGGAAGCGATCTATCGGGACGCCGGCATTCCTGTCACGTTTGTGGGCCATCCGCTGATCGATCTCGCGGTCCCGCAGCGATCGCGGGAGGCGACCTGTGTTGCGGCTGGGCTCGATCCCGCGAAGCCCGTGGTGGCGCTGCTGCCCGGCTCACGGCCGAATGAAGTCGGGTTGCTGATGTCCGTGCTGGCCGATGCGGCTCGCCAGGTGGCGACCTCGGTGCAGGGCGCGCAGTTCCTGGTCGCACGCGCGCCCGCGCTCGACGACTCGTTGTTTGCGCCACTCGCCTCGCTGCGCGCGTCGGGTGTGCCGGTCGGCCTCCTGTCCGACGCCGCAGACGATGTGCTGGCGGCGGCGGATGTGGTGATCACCGCATCAGGCACCGCCACGGTGCAGACCGCCCTGCACGGCAAGCCGATGGTCATCGTGTACCGCGTGTCGCCATTGACGTACGCCATCGCGAAACGTGTGGTGAAGCTGCCGCACTACGGGATGGTCAATCTTGTGGCCGGACGTTCGATTGTGACCGAACTGATTCAGGCCGAGTGCACACCCGCACGCGTCAGCGATGAGGCGCTCCGGCTTCTGACCGACGCCGGACGCGCAGGGCAGATGCGCGAGGACCTCGCGGACGTGGTCCGTCGGCTGGGGGGCGCCGGGGCATCGGATCGGGCTGCGCAGGCGGTCCTGGAGGTTGCGAGCCGGAGGTCGTGATGTCACACGCGCACGTCGGTGACGGACTAAAATACTGGGTGCGCGAGGGCCGGCCGGGGTGGCTGGGCCATATCGCGCTCCGTGCCGAAGCCCGCCTGGCCCTGCGCCGAGGCGGCATCACGCCGGGGGACGCCGGCAACCGGTGGTCTCCGACCGTGGCGGCAGGGATTGTCATCGCCCGTTAGCCGTACGAGAACTCATGTCCCTGAACAGTTTCAAGACCCGTCAAACCCTCACCGTCGGCGCCGAAACGCTCGACTACTACAGCCTGCCTGCGCTCGAATCCGCCGGGTTCCCTGGCGTCGCGCGGCTGCCGTTTTCGTTGAAGATCCTGCTCGAGAACCTGCTGCGCCGTGAGGACAACGCGTTCGTCAAGTCGGATGACATTCGCGCGCTGGCGTCGTGGGATATGCAGAAGGGGGGCGAGAAGGAGCTCTCGTTCATGCCCGCCCGCGTGTTGTTGCAGGACTTCACCGGCGTGCCCTGTGTGGTGGACCTTGCCGCCATGCGCGACGGCATCGTGGCGCTCGGTGGCCGCCCGGAGCAGGTCAACCCGCTGCAGCCGGTCGAACTGGTCATCGACCACTCCGTGCAGGTTGATCACTTCGGTCGTCCCGATGCGATGCAGCTGAACGCGGACCTGGAATACTCGCGCAACCGGGAGCGCTATGTATTCCTGCGTTGGGGCCAGGACGCGTTGAACAACTTCCGTGTGGTGCCGCCCGAGACGGGCATCGTGCACCAGGTGAACATCGAATACCTCGCGCGTGTGGTGTGCCGCGACGTCAGCGGCGGTCGTCCGCTCGCGTATCCGGACACCGTGTTTGGCACGGACTCCCATACGACGATGGTGAACGGGCTCGGCGTCGTGGGGTGGGGCGTCGGCGGCATCGAGGCCGAGGCCGCGATGCTCGGCCAGCCGAGTTCCATGTTGATTCCGCCGGTGATCGGCTGCCGGCTGACCGGCAAGCTGCGTGAAGGCGTGACGGCGACCGACCTCGTGTTGACGATTACCGAAGCGCTGCGCAAGAAGAAGGTTGTCGGCACGTTCGTGGAGTTTTTTGGCAGCGGCCTGAAGCATCTGACGATTGCGGATCGTGTGACCCTCGGCAACATGTGCCCGGAGTACGGCGCGACCGTCGCGATCTTCCCGATCGACGACATGACACTCGACTACCTGCGCTTCACGGCGCGCGAGCCCGGCCAGGTCGATCTGGTCGAAGCCTACGCGAAGGCCCAGGGGCTGTTCCGCACCGACACCACGCCGGATGCCGACTACACCGATACGCTTGAGGTGCATCTCGACTCCGTGGTGCCGAGTCTCGCGGGGCCGCGGCGGCCGCAGGATCGTGTGTCGCTCGACAACGCAAAGGCGTCCTTCGCCGGCGCGCTCGACGAACTCAAGAAGGGGATCAAGACGGCTCCGGCTGCCGGCGGCGTTGCGGTCGCGACGGCGACGCAGCTCGAACACGGTTCGGTGGTGATCGCGGCCATCACGAGCTGCACCAATACCTCGAATCCAAGCGTGATGGTGGCCGCCGGCCTCGTCGCAAAGAAGGCGCACGAGCGTGGCCTGCAGCGTCAGCCGTGGGTGAAGACCAGTCTGGCGCCCGGCTCCAAGGTGGTCACCGAGTACCTCAACCGCGCCGGGTTGTCCGTTCACCTCGATGCGATGGGCTTCAACCTCGTCGGATACGGCTGCACCACGTGCATCGGCAACTCCGGTCCGCTGCCGGATGAGATCTCGGCCGAAATCCGTGATCGTGGCTTGGTCGTGGCCTCGGTGTTGTCGGGCAACCGCAACTTTGAAGGCCGCATTCAACAGGATGTGCGCGCGAACTATCTCGCGTCGCCGCCGCTCGTCGTGGCGTATGCCATCGCGGGCACGATGAACGTGGACATCACGACCGAACCGCTCGGCCATGATCGCAACGGCACGCCCGTGTATCTGCGCGACATCTGGCCGACGCAGGAGGAAATTCAGCAGACGATGCTGGCGTCGTTGTCGGCGGAGATGTTCCGGGAGCAGTACGCGTCGGTGTTTGACGGCGATGTGCGCTGGCGCAACCTGCCGGTGCCGACTGGCGACCGGTTTGCCTGGGAGGCGGATTCGACATACATCCGCCGGCCGCCATTCCTCGAGAACCTGTCGCCGGAACCTGCCGCGCCTGTCGAGATCACAGGCGCGCGCGCGCTGGCGCTGCTTGGTGATTCGATCACGACTGACCACATCTCGCCTGCCGGTGCCATCAAGAAGGACAGCCCGGCCGGAGCCTATCTCATGGCGCATGGCGTCGATCCGAAGGACTTCAATTCCTATGGGTCACGGCGCGGCAACCATGAGGTGATGATGCGGGGGACGTTTGCCAATGTCCGGCTGCGTAACCAGCTCGCACCGGGCACCGAGGGCGGCGTCACCACGTACCTCGGCGACGACACGGCGAAGGTCATGCCGATCTTCGACGCGTCCGAGCGCTACGTGGCGGCGGGCATCCCGCTCATCGTGATGGCGGGCAAGGAATACGGATCAGGATCGTCACGCGACTGGGCGGCCAAGGGCACCATGTTGCTCGGAGTGAAAGCGGTCGTCGCGGAGAGTTACGAGCGCATCCACCGCAGCAACCTGGTGAACATGGGTGTGTTGCCGCTCGAGTTCCGGAACGGTGAGACCCCGGCAACATTGGGGCTGACCGGGCGCGAGACGTTCGACCTGATCGGATCTGGCGCCGACCTCACCCCGCGCGGCACCGTGACCGTGAAGGCCACCGCCGCCGATGGCACCGACACCGAGTTCATCGCCACCGTGCGCATCGATACCCCGGAGGAACTCGTCGCGTTCCGTCACGGCGGCATCCTGCCGTACGTCCTGCGCCGCCTCGCAGCCCGCAAATAATTCACCATGAGGGGCCATGAGGGGCCATGAGGGGCCGTGAACCCCTTACCTCCACGGTCCTTCATGGTCCTTCATGGTGAACTTCTCACACGGGTCCGGCCATGACGCCAGCGAGTATCAAGTCGCACGCCGCCGCTCTCGGGTTTGACCTGTGCGGCATCGCCCGCGCGGATCGGCATCCCAAACTCGCAAGGCTTGCGACGTGGATCGCCGAGGGGCGCGCCGGGGAGATGACGTATCTCGCGGACTCCGCGGATGAACGCGCCGATGTCCGGCACACGTTGTTCTCCGCGCGTTCGGTCATTTCCGTCGCCGTTGTCTACAACACCACCAAGCCGCCCTCTTCCGAAGCCGTCGCCCCCGGTGAGGTTGCCGTCGCCCGATATGCCTGGGGTGCCGACTATCACGTCGTCGTCAAACAGCGCCTCCGGGAGCTCCTGCAGTGGCTCGCCACCAACGCCGGTCCGGGCTTCGAGGCGGTGACGTGTGTGGATGATGGCCCGGTGCAGGAGCGCGTGTACGCCGAAGCCGCCGGCCTTGGGTGGATTGGGAAGAACACCTGCCTGATCAATCCGGCGCTCGGATCGTGGATGTTCCTCGGAGAGATCATCACGAATCTCGATCTTGAGGCGGACCTGCCCGGCGTGGATCAGTGCGGGACGTGCACCCGGTGCCTTGACGCGTGTCCCACCGGCGCAATCGTGGCGCCGTACGAGCTTGATGCCACCCGCTGCCTGTCATATCTGACAATCGAAGTGCGTGGGGCCGTCGACGAGCAGTGGCGCGACAGCCTTTCGTCGCGAATCTTCGGCTGCGACATCTGTCAGGACGTCTGTCCGTGGAATCGGCGCGCGGCCGTGAGCGACGACCCGGCCTGGCAACCTCGCGGCGACCTGCCGCGGCTCCGGCTGATCGACGCGTGCCAATTGAGCGACGACGGGTGGATTGAGCGGTTGAAGGGCAGCGCGCTCAAACGCGCCGGGGTGCATCGCCTTCGCCGATCGATGGCGTATGCCACCAGCGAGTTACCGGACGCCGACCGCAGCGCTGCGCTGGACGCCCTCGCCCAGCACCCGTCGGCTTCTGCGCCCGTGGTGGCCGATGCGATTGCGTGGGCCCGCCGTACGTAGGGCGGCCTGAACTGCAGGCTGCCAGGATGTAGGGCGGCCTGAACTGCAGGCTGCCGTTTGGGTAACATGGTGACCATGTCCCTGGCCCCAGCGCTACTTGTCTCGATGCCGCAATTGACGGACCCGAACTTTGCGCGGACGGTAGTGTTGCTGTGCGAACACGGTCCCGAGGGGGCGCTCGGGTTGGTGGTGAATCGGCCGGCCGAGGTCCCGGCGGCGGAAGCGGTCGAATTTGAGCCGCCGATCGACACGCCGAATCAGATCCCGTTGCTGCTTGGTGGCCCGGTCGAGCCGGAACGCGGCTGGATCCTCACCACGCACAGGCCGGACGTTGAGCACAAGGAACTGGGAGGCGGCCTGTATCTCGCCGCGTCGCCATCACTCTTACGGCAGACGCTGGAGACGAAGCCCACACCGCACCGGACGTTGGTGCTTGCCGGTTATGCCGGCTGGTCCCCGGGACAACTCGACGCGGAACTCTCCGAGTCGGCGTGGCTCGTGGTGCCGCTCGAACTCGATCTCATCTTCGAGATTCCATCAGCCGTTACCTGGGAAATGGCGATCCGCCGTATCGGCGCCGACCCGTCACAATTGCAGATGGGGCACGGGGTGCACTAGTCCTCGCAGGGCGCCCTGGGTTGTGGTGCGCCGTTGTGGCGCGCTCAAGTTCAGCGCGCTCTACGCACTCATCGCGCTCGGTAGCGCCGTCTTGCTGAGTTCATTGGCGCCTGCACCTGCGTTGGCGCAGGGGCGTGGGCTCCGCCGCCCCCGCCGGCCGTCGTCCGTAGCGGCCTCGGCGCAGGCTGGCTGTCCACAACAGGACATCCGCCTGACAGCAGGACTACTGGCTGCGCCGCGCGAGCGCCTGGATCATTCTGCTGAATATGGGGCCGTGGAGCGGGTACAGCGCGTACCAGTAAAGCAGTCCGGACAAGCCTTTGGGCGCGAAAAACGCTGTCTGCACCAGCAGCGTCCCGCCATCGTCCTGCGGCTTCGCCTCGAATTGCAGCCAGGCGCGGCCGGGCACTTTCATTTCGGCGCGCAGCCGGAGCAGGTGGTCGGGTTCAACGGCCTCCACGCGCCAGAAGTCCACGGTGTCACCCGGGCGCAGTACGTTCTCGTCACGCCGGCCTCGCCGGAATCCCACGCCGCCGATCGCGCGGTCGAGTCCGCCGCGAATCCGCCACAACCAGTCGAAGCTTGGCCATCCCCACGTGCCGCCGATCCGGGTGAACGCGTGGAACACCGCGGCCGGACTCGCGGCGACGTGCTGCTGGCGCCGCTCGATCAACATGCCATCCTGGGCTGTGAAGACAAACGGCGCGACATCCCGTTGGGACGTGGCGAGCGCGTCACTCCACGAGGACTCGACGTGATGTGCGTTCAACTCGTCGAGCGCCCGTGCGACCGCCGTGTGGTAGTCGAGCGTGTGGATGTCTGGGAACAGCCGCCGGGCCGTGTCGTCACGCACGATGACTTCGTTCCGCAGGCCTTCCACGAGCGGCCTCGCGATTTCGGCGGGAATCGGTGTGACCCAGTGCACCCAGTAGGAGGAGAGCCGCGGGGTGAGGACGGGCACAGGGACCAGCCACCGGCGCAGGCCACGCACACGCGCGTACCCGAGCATCATGTCGCCGTACGTGAGCACGTCGGCGCCGCCAATCTCGACGACCTGTCCGGTGCTTGCGGGCGTCTCCACGGCGGCCACGAGGTAGTCGAGCACGTTGTCGATGGCGATTGGCTGCACACGTGTGTAGACCCAGCGCGGGCAGATCATGGCGGGCAGCCGTTCCGTCAGATGGCGAATCATCTCGAACGACGCGCTGCCGGATCCGACAATGACTGCCGCGCGAAATTCGGTGAGGGGCACTCCGGCTTCGCGCAAGGCGTTGCCGGTTTCGTGCCGGGAGCGCAGGTGGTGGGACAGGTCCGCGTCCGGGGCCCCAAGGCCACCGAGATAAACCAGGCGCTGCACGCCGGCATGCCTGGCGGCGGTGCCGAAGTTCCGGGCGGCCGCCAGGTCGCGCTCGTGGAAGTCCCCTGCGGCACCGGCGGTGCGCTGCATGCTGTGGATGAGGTAGTAGGCGCAGGTCACGCCCGCCATGGCCGGGTCGAGTGAGGCCGGCGCGAGGGCGTCGCCGCGCACGATCTCGACGTTCGCATGCCCCGCCCAGCTTCGGCCTTGCAGGCGTCCGGGGTCACGAGCCAGCACCCGCACCCGATGGCCCGCCGCCAGGAGCCCCGGCACGAGGCGCCCTCCCACATATCCAGTTGCGCCCGTGACGAGGATCATCTCCCTATCATTCCACGGGCGCCTCGCGTCCGTACTACTTCGTGATGATCTGCTTCAGGAACTGCAGCGCGCGTGGGTCACGCGACTGGCCGAGGCCCAGCATGGCCTTTCGTTGCACCGTTCTGGCGTACGGCGAGACTGGGTTCGCAGAGGCCAGGTCGATCAGGACGCTGACCGCCGGCCGGTAGGCGAGGCGAGACAGGGTCCGGCTGTGCCGGTCGACCGGGGGGCGGCACCGGGGGGAACCGGGAACCGGGGGGAAACGGGTGCGGGGGGGCTGGGTTCGGGTACGTAGGGCGCGCTGGGGTTGAGCGCGCCCCGCGGCTCTTCAGGGTTATGGGTTCAGGGTCGGTTCAAGGTTCAGTGGCGATCACCGCTGAACCATGAACCGATGAACCATGCACCCGCGGGCCGCGTCAGCGGCCCGCGATAGCGCGCCCCTTGGCGACTGCGCGGAACGCGGCGTCGTTGAAGGCCTGGAGGATGCCGACGGTGAAGCCCTGCTTGTAGCGGGCCTCGATGTCGTTTTCGTTGACCGGGTACGCGCAGGCCTTGTTGAACTCCCTGCACGCGTCGGCGATTTTCTGTATCGCCGCTTCCCACGCCGCGTCGTCGCGGACGCGACGGCCCTCGGCGTTGGTGGTGGAGAACACACCGCCGAGTGTGCCGGCGCCGGCCGCGATCACGCTGAGGCCGGGCACCTGCGCGATCTCCCGAATGTTGGCGAGGCCTTCGTGCGATTCGATGATCGCCCACACGACGATTTCACCTTCCGGGTTGAGCGGCCAGACGTCGGCCTTGCGGCGATACTCGGCCTCGCTCAGTCCCCAGTACTTCGGCGCGTTGCCGACGTGCTCCGAACGCGTGCCGCCTTTCGACGCGAAGCGCAGCGCAGCGATGCCCATGCGCAGTTCTTCGGCTGTATCGACCTCGACGAAGGAGATGCTCGAAATGCCGACGTTCAGCTGCCGGCTGAGGATGTTGATGTAGTCGGAGGGCGCGGCCTCGCCGGGCCGCGTGATGTTCGGTGCCTTGGAGTTGATCGGCGCGAGCAGGCGACGGGGCGCGCCACCCACGGGGCCGGCCGCGGCCATCGCTTCCTGGAACGCCGTGATCATCGGCTCACCGACGTCGGGGGTGCGCTCCATGGCCGCGGTGAAGAACCAGTCGGCCTCCTGATGTGCGATGGCGTCCTGCGCGAGTTCCGCCGGCGTGCGCACAGGCACAGGCGCCGGAGCAGGTGCCGGGGTCGCTGGGGGCGTCTGCGCTGCGCCTGTTCCTGCGGCACCGCCTGCGCGACCGCCGCCGCGATTGCCGCCGGGGCCGCCGCCTCGTGGCTGCGTGGGCAGACCCAGTCCGAACATGCCTTTCTTCGCGCTGAGCAGGTCGATCATTGGATTCAAGTGCGCGGACTGTTCACCCGCAACCGAGATCCCACACACTAACGCTCCCACCAGGCCAACTGCCATCACACGTGCGCGCATCTATTCCTCCGGTGCCGGGATTCTACTGCGATTCGAGCCGTTCATGGTTCATCGGTTCATGGTTCATGGGCTGGAACCCAGAACCGACCAGGAACCATGAACTGCTGTCTGGCGCGCTCAAACCCAGCGCGCCCTACGAACTCAAACCCAGCGCGCCCTACGAACCTCGAACCAGGAACGGTACCGCTGAACCATGAACCGATGAACCATGAACCGATGAACCATGAACCGCGATGCCGGGTTCAAGGTTCAGGAGTGAGCATCCAACAGTCGGGTAATTCCAGCAGTGAGCGAAGGGTAGGCGTACCCAAGGTCCCGCTCGGCCGCGGACGAGTCGAGCGGCCAGTCGTGGCGGAAGATGGCGACGGTCTTGTGGGTGATCTGGCGAGGAGTCCCGAGGATCACGGGCCGCGCGGGGTCCACGATGGCCGCGAGGTGGCCGGCCCACCACGGCAATTTCTGGGGGAGGGCCGTGCCTCTGAGGTCGCGCAGAATTTCGAAGGGCCGGACCTGCGGCTCGTTTGGTCCGCCGACCTGATACGCCGGTGCCGGAGCGGGATGTTCGAGCGCCGCGACATGCGCGGCGGCGACCGACTCGACCCAGGCAAACGACCAGAGGCGGTCCGCGCCGATCAGGCCCGGCAACTTCCCCTTCAGATGGTCCGCGATCAGGCGACCGACGAGGTTGCCGTCCGACAGCAGGCCAGGGCCATAAATCACGCCGGGATACATGCGGACGATGGGGGCGCCGGACGTGTGGGCCTCGGCGGCCACGCGTTCGGCGATGGCTTTGGTCCGCTGATAGTCATTGCTGTCGAGCGTCGTGTCCCGCCCTGCCGGGGGCAGGGCGAGAAACGACGATGTGTAGACGAGGCGCTGGAGGCGGTGCTCCCGCACCGCCTCCAGCGCGTGTCGCAGGCCGCCGACATTGACGTCGTCAAAGTCGGCGGCACGGGGGCGCCAGACCGCGACCAGGGCCGCAGTGTGGATCATCGCGTCGCAGCCGCGCGCGGCGGCGACGAGCGCGTCGCGGTCGCGCACGTCGCCGTGCACGACGTCGGGAGGCTTTTCGCTATCGCGAAGTGCAGAAAAGCCTCCCGACGTCTGGCGCGAGAACACCACCGGCGAATGTCCGCGCGCGACCAGCGCGCGGACAATCGCCTGTCCCAGATACCCCGTGCCCCCAGTGACCAGTACCCGCATCGCCGACGAGTGTACTTCCGGCCCCCTGGACCGGGACATAATGCTTGTAATGTTCGGCCGCCAGACCTCCGGCTCCGTCGTCTGCGTCTCCTGCGGGTATCTCGTCGGGGTCAACGACGACTCGTGTTACAACTGCGGCCGCCGCAACCCCGGACTGTGGGGCTTCGCGACCGCCGTGCGCCGGCTCGGCAGCGACATGGGGTTTGTCCCGTTTGTCATCGGCATGTCGGTGGTGTTGTATGGCCTTGCGCTGCTGATGTCGCGCGGCGACATCATGGGCGGCGGCATGTTCGGCATTCTGCGCCCCAGCACGCAAGCCAACCTCATCATGGGTGCGAGTGGTGCGGTGCCGGTATTTGTGTTCGACCGCTGGTGGACGGTGCTCAGCGCCGGCTGGCTGCACAGCGGCATCCTGCACATCTTCTTCAACATGTACTGGGTGCGCCAGCTGGCCCCCGCGGTGTCGGAACTGTATGGCCCCGGCCGGATGGTGATTGTCTACACGGTCGCAACGATCGTCGGATTTCTGATGAGTTCGTTTGCGGGCGCGTTCCTCGGATGGATTCCGATTCCGATGTTGCGCGGCGCGCAACTCACCGTCGGGGCCTCAGCGGCCATCTTCGGGTTACTTGGCGCGCTCGTGTATTACGGCCGCCGGACGGGATCCCGTGCGGTGTATTCCCAGGCGCTGACCTATGCCGCCATCATGTTCCTCCTCGGATTTGTCATGTCCAGCATTGATAACTGGGCACACGCGGGAGGATTTGTCGGTGGATACGTGGCGGGACGCCTGCTCGATCCGCTGCAGCCCGAACGCATCAATCACATGGTGTGGGCGTTGGGGTGCCTGGTGTTGTCGGTGCTGTCGGTCGTGGTGTCCGTGTTGCACGGACTGTATCTCGGGTAGGGATCTCTCATGCGTAAACCAGTTGTCCTCATTACCGGCGCCGGCGGCGAAATCGGGCACGGCCTCATCGATTCCCTGGCCGGCAGCGGCGCACGCGCGATCGTGACGCTGGACGTGGCGCCCCTCGACTCGTCCCTGGCGAAGAAGGTGTCGCGCGAGTTCACAGGGTCCATCCTCGACAAGGGGCTCCTGGAGCGCGTGATGACCGAGTTCGAGGTGGATCTGGTGTTCCATCTGGCGGCGCTTCTCTCGACCCGGTCGGAGTTTTCGCCGGTGATGGCGCACGAAGTGAACGTCGAGGGCACACTCAACCTGCTGGAGTTCGCACAGCGCGAAGGCGAGTCCCATGGCCGCCCCGTCACGTTCCTCTACCCGTCGTCGATCGCCGCGTTCGGCCTGCCGTCGATCGCCGTCAAGATGGCGGCGGGCAAAGTGCGTGAGGATCAGTTCACGACGCCGACGACGATGTATGGGTGCAACAAACTGTATTGCGAACAGCTCGGCGCGTATTACGCGAGGCACTACAAGCAGTTGTTGGCGGACCCGCAGAGCGGACGCGTGGATTTCCGCGCCGTGCGGTTCCCGGGGCTGATCTCCGCGTTGACCGTGCCCTCAGGCGGCACGTCCGACTACGCGCCCGAGATGATTCACGCCGCGGCGAAGGGCGAGTCCTATGCGTGTTTTGTGCGGCCCGACGCTCAGATTCCGTTCATGGCCATGCCCGATGGCGTCGAGGCGCTGCTGCGGCTGGCCGCGGCGCCACGCGAGTCGCTGACGCAGACGGTCTACAACCTCGGCGCCTTCGCGCCGACCGCCGGACAGATTCACGAGGAAGTCCTGCGTGCGTTCCCTGGCGCCGACATCACGTTCAGGATCGACGAAAAGCGCCAGGGGATCGTGGACTCCTGGCCCGCCGATGTGGACGACTCCGCCGCGCGACGCGACTGGGGCTTTGCGCCGCAGTTCGACTTCCAGAAAGCGTTCCGCGATTACCTCATTCCCACGATTAAACAGAGATACTAGGACAATGCCAAAACTAACCGTCGATGGTGTCGGAACATTTGACGTTGAAGCCGGAAAACGTCTGGTACTCGCGCTCAAGCAGGATGCGGCGATTGATCAGTTGCACGCGTGCGGCGGCCGCGCGCGGTGCACGACGTGCAAAGTGGAGTTCATCGCCGGCGAACCCGCGAAGATGACCGTCGCGGAAAAGACGGTGCTCGCGGCCAGGGGCCTGAGCGGCGTACGGCTGTCGTGCCAGATCCTGTGCGATCACGACATGACCGTGCGCGCGATCAGCCGCCTCGCGGGCTCAGGGCGTGCAGATGCGGGCGGTTCGCCTGCGGCGCACATTGAACCCGACGCCGTTTACGAATGAATTAATTCCGCCGCCCGAATCAGCGCCGTATCCACATTCGGCGCGAGATTGTCCGCGGCGAGCACCGACATCGGAATGAGTCCGGCGAGGTCGGCCCCCACCAGCAGCACCACAGCCAGGGTGACGGCGTGCACCATGCCGGCCACGGGTGTGCGGGTGCTTCAATACCGGAACACCACCTTGACGGAGTCCCCCGTCCCCTTGGCCCTCGCTGCGGCGAGCGCTCGGGCGTGGTCGGCGAGCGGGAACTGATGGGTCACAAGTGGTTCGACGTCAGCACGACCCGCGGCGATGAGGTCTGCGGCTTCATTGAAGGCGCTGAGGCTGGCGCCGCCGTGACCGTGCGTGCCGTAGGCGAGTGTGCCGCGGAACGTGAGTTCCTTGAGCCAGAGCGGCGTCCAGTCGAGGCCACGGAGTGTGCTGGCGTTGCCAATCAGGGTAATCGCGCCTCCCGCACGCGTGAAGCGCATGGCGTCTTCGACGGCACGCGTCCCCGTGACGCAGACATAGGTGTGGTCCACGCCGCCAATCCCAATCGGCCGCCCGATGATCGGCGACACCAATCGCGTGCCCACGGCCTCCGCCAGCGTGGGCAGATAGTCACCGCGCGCCATGACGACGCGCGTCGCGCCCAGGCGTGTCGCATGGTCCGCCTGGAACTTGTGGCGCGCCATGACGACAATCGGGACGTCCGGCGAGAGCGCGCGCAGCGCGGCCACCATAAGAAGTCCCATCGTGCCTGCGCCGATGACGAGGGCGGTCTGACCCGCAGCGGGAAGGTGTCCGCGCGCCGCGTGCACACAGCAGGCGAACGGCTCGGTCATCACGGCCGCGGCATCGCTCACCGCATCGGGCACACGCACCAACTGCGAGACATGGGCGACGAAATATTCGCCCCAGCCGCCGCCCAGCCCCTTTGTGGTGCCGATGAACATGCCGGCCGGCAACGCGCCGTCCGTGAAGTGTGCACAGCGGGAGTGGTGCCCCGTGGCGCACGCCGCACACACCGGCGTCACTCCACGCGCTTCGCAACACAGCAGGGGATTGATGACCACGCGGTCCCCAGCGCCGAAGCCGCGCACATCCTGACCCAGGTGGTCGATGGTGCCGACACATTCGTGGCCGAGCACAAACGGGAACGAGGAAAACGGGGACGTGGACGGGCTCGTCGAGAGGCCGACGATGCCGAGGTCGCTGCCGCAGATGCCGCCCATGCGGGTGCGGATGCGCACCCACTGCGCGCCGGGAAGTTCCGGTGTGGCGACGTCGGCAAAACGTGTGCACGCGTGGGGGCCGACGAGCAGGGACTCCGAGAGGCGGCCGGCGACAAGGGTGGTCAGATACGTCTGGATGGGCGCCGCAAACGAGATGGCCTTCATCGGGAGGGTGGCGCAGGTGCAACGACACGTAGCGCGCCGGGCACACAGCGCACCTCAACGTCGGCCGACGAGGCCTGCCGGTATTCGCCGTCGGTTTCGTAGGCCGGGGGGACGGCGAAGTGAATGGTGAAGGCAGACGCCGCCTCAGTGACGACCTCCTGCTGGCCGATGTGGGTGCCCCGCGCCGCAGCCCCGAACAGTTTCAGGCGGCGCCAGGCCGACGCGTCGTGGATCGAGATGGCGTCGAGGGCGCCGTCGGTCAGTGACGCATGCGGCGCAATGCGGAACGCGCCGCCGAAGTTCTTCGCGTTTGCCAGAATCAGCATCAGGTGCCGCGTCGCGCCGCGGCGGCCGGCCGGCGACGTGATGTCGATGTCCACGCCGCCGTAGCCGACGAGTTGCCGGAGGGCCGAGTAGATGTAGACCGCATCGCCCTTGAGCCACGGGATCGACGGGATGTCTTCGAGCACGGCGATGTCGAAGCCGAAGCCCGCGATGTTGAGGAAGTACTGATCTTCGATGTGGCCGACGTCCACGCGGGTCTCCGCGCCCTCGGCGACCAGGCGGGCCGTGGCCGCGAAGTCCGAGGCCGGCGCGCCGACCGTCTTCGCAAAGTCGTTCCCGGTGCCCGCAGCGATCAGTCCCAGGCGGACGCGATCACCGGCGCCCGCCGACAACAGGGCGTTGGCGACATTGCTCCACGTCCCGTCACCGCCCACCGCGACGACTGTCGTCGCACCCTCGTCGATGGCGCGTGCGGCAATGGTGCGCTCGTCGGCTTTTGAAGCGGTGACTCTGATGTCGGTGATGCCCACCGCGGCGAACGCCTCACGCACCGCAGGCAGCGCGCGCGCACCCCGGCCCCGCCCGGCGGCGGGGTTCACGATGACGGTGGCGCGCGAGGTCATCAGCGGACGCCGGACTGCAGCGTTTCGAGCGGGTCGAACGTCTGCGTGCCGTCCCGCATCCACAGTTCGCGGAACGGCGTCGTGTTCACTCCGTCCACGTCCAGCCCTGCGGTGAAGGCGTGTTCATGCAGCGTGATACCGCCGCGTTCCTCCTCGTTCTCGCTGAACGAGCCGCGCAGCGCCATCGTGGCCATGTAGGAGCCCGCGGCGTCGTGCATGTAGGCCTGGTAATAGTGCTCGACCGGTTCCCACTGGTAGTCGGTGATGTGCAGATCGAGGATGGGGGATCCGCCGTGGGCCGCCGCGACCTTGATGTCCTTCGCCCCGATGGTGAAGTGCATGTCGATGTTGTGCGGGAAGTGCGGCAGGTGCCACCGGGCGATCGCGTGTTCCCGCGAGTCCCTGGTCGTTGTCCCCACGAGGAACGGGTAGAACGCCGCGCGGGCCATCGGGCGCCCCGCTTCAATACGCGGCGCGACGTGGACCGACAGCACCAGTTCGCCGTACGGGCCGATGTTGTCCACCGAGCCGGCCGTGAAGTCGAACGCCATCACGGAGAGGACGCTCTGTCCGTGGTGCGGCTCGACCGGATGGAGGTGGGCCGGCAGCAACTTGCGCGCGTTTTCGGTCGGAAATTCGAAGAAGCCGCCAATCGCGTGGCGGTAGTCGTATTGCACTTGCCCTGGTTTCACAGCACTCCCTCACTACGCAGCGTGTCGATTAGAATCCCGGCCGCTCGATTCAGCTGTTCCGGCGTATGTGTCGCCGAGATCGAGACTCGGAACCGTGACCGGTGTTTGGCCACGGCCGGGAAAATGATGGGCTGCAGATACAGCCCGGCGCGCTGCAACTTCTGCGCGATCCCGAGGATCTTGCGGTCGTTGCGAATCATGATCGGGATGATCTGCGACGTGGATTCCCCAACGTCCACCCCCGCGTCACTCATGAGCTTCCGGAAGTGCGCGACGTTGTTCCACAATTGTGTCCGCAGCTCCGGCTCGCGCGCGGCCACCCGCAGCGCGGCCAGCACACCCGCCGTCACGGCCGGCGCCAGCGCGCACGAGAACACGCGCGACCGCGCGAAGCCCATCAGGTAGTTGTAGAGGCCCTGCGACCCGGCGACGTAGCCACCCTGGCCCCCAAGCGCCTTGGAGAACGTGCCGACATGGATGTCGATTTGATCCTCCATCTCGAACGACTCGACGACGCCCCGCCCGTGGTCGCCGTAGACAAAACTCGAGTGCGCTTCATCGATCATGACGCGTGCGCCCGCCGCCTTCGCGATGGCCACCAGCTCCGGCAGCCGCGCCGTGTCGCCGTCCATCGAATACACGCCTTCAACGATCACCAGCCGCTTACCGGTCGTCCCCTTGAGCTTCTTCTCGAGGTCGCCGGGCTGGTTGTGCCGGAAGAACCGGGCGTTGGCCTTCGACATGATCACGCCATCGACGATGCTGGCGTGCACGTTCTGGTCCATGATGGCCCAGTCGCCGGGCCGGAGCAGGGCCGAGAGCAGACCGACGTTGGTGCTGTAGCCGGTGGCGAACACCATCGCGGCCGGTTTTTTCTTGAACGCCGCGAGTTCCTTCTCGAGCGTCATGTGGAGGTCCATCGTGCCGCTGAGAATGGGGGAGCCAGCCGCGCCGAGCCCGTAATGATCGAGCGCCGCCTTGGCGGCCGCGATGACTTCGGGGTGATACGAGAGGCCCAGGTAGTTGTAGGACGCCAGGTTCAGCATGTCCCGGTGTTCGTGGGTCAGCTGGTCCTCAAGGTTGATCTCCGGCCCCGGCTTCGTGGACATCGGCTGGGAGAACAGGTAGTAGCCGTTGTTCCGGGCACTGCCGTACCACCACTCGTCGTACGGTCCGAAAATCGCGAACAGGTCGTCGCTGGAGGAATAATAGAAATTGCTGTAGTCGTAATCGTGATCGGCCCGAACGGCCGCGCCCTGGGCGACAGCCTGCAGGGGCGTTACTGTGGTGCCTTTACTGTCACTTGCCATGAATGATCTCCGCCGAAACCCTGACCCCGCCGCCGAGCCCTCCGTGTCCGGACTGTGGGGATGGATCCGGGGGGGCCGCACTCTTGTCTTCCTGCTCGTCTTTCTGCTCTACCTAATCTGCTTCATGGGCCTGCTGCAGCGCATCCTAATCGTGCCACTCTCGTGGTGCGTGCCCAGGTCCGCATCACGGCTCTTCGCCTCCTGGGTCCGGCTGCAAGCCCGAATTACCCTCCGGCTGCTACGGGTCCTTGGTGGCGTCCGCGTCACCGTCGAGGGGGCCATCGCCCCCCAGAGTTGTATCGTCATTATGAACCATCAGTCGATAATCGATATTCCCATCGGGTTAGCGCTGATGCCGGGCCCCCTGCCCCTGATTCCTGCACGCCGCCGGTACGCCCGGGGCATTCCGGGTGTCTCAGTTTACCTTCGGGCGGCCAGGAACCCCCTTGTCTCCCAGCGCAAGGAAGACCGCAAGGCCGACCTGGCCGGTGTGTTGGACGCCGCCGCCAGGACGGAGGCCGGCGAGGCGTCCATGCTGATCTTCCCGGAGGGCCACCGGACCAGAGACGGGGAGATTCTGCCGTTCATGCCCGGGGGCCTGCAGGTCGCTCTCAGCCGGACCCGCGTGCCTGTCTACTGCATCGTCGCCGACGGCATGTGGAAATCCCGGACAGTGCAGGACACGTTTGTGAACCTCGCGAACGTCAGGGCCAGGGCCCGGGTGCTCGGCCCGTTTGATCCTCCGGCGGACAAGACGGATATTCCGGCCTTTGTGGATCAACTCCGGACGCGCATGATCGACGCGCTCAGCGACATGCGGCGGTCCCATGCCTCCTGACACCATGACGCCCGACTTGTCGGCCTTCGTCGCGGAGGCGTTCGGGGCTTCGACGGTAGCCGTGATCCACTACGGGTCCCATGCGCAGGGCCGCCGGCCGTCGGCCGACAGCGCCTTCGACTTCTTCGTCGTCGTGGACGACTATCGCGAGGCCTACACGTCGCTCAAAGCGCGGGTCGGCACGAGCTACAGCCCGGGACTGGCCACCAGCCTGGCGAATCGGCTGCCCCCAAACGTCATCGCGGTGAGCCAGCCGGTCAGCGAGGGGGCGGTGCGCCGCGCCAAGTGCTGCGTGATCTCCCTGGCGCATCTCGACTGGGCCTGCTCTCCGCGCGCGTGGGATCACTTCTGCCAGGGCCGCCTGATGCAGCACGTGCTTGTCAGCTGGGTGCGCGACGACGCGGCGATGGTGCGGGTGCGGGCGGCCCTCGCCTCGGTGCGGACGCACACGCTGGTCTGGGTCGCGCCTTCGCTTCCGGAGGCGTTTTCGGTCGAGGACTACCTGGCCGCCGCCCTGCGCCGGTCGCTGTCGGGCGAGATCCGGCCCGAGGCCGCCGATCATTCCCGTACCCTCGCAGCCGCGCAACGGGAGGTTCTTGGCCCCGTGTATCGAACCTTGCTCGATTGGTTTGTGTCGCAGGGGCAGCTGGTCGCCGACGGGCCCGACGGCTACCGCCTGGCCGTGACGCCCACGGCGTGGGATCGCCTGCGCATCACGCTCTACTTCCACCACAGCAAGGTGCGCGCCACCCTCCGGCTCCTCAAGCACGTCGTCCTCTATGAAGGCTGGTTGGAGTACATCGTCCGCAAGGTCGAGCGGAGCGGGAACGCCAGGGTGGAACTGACGGAACGGGAGCGACGGTGGCCGCTGATCTTTCTGTGGCCACGTGTGATTCGGTTCATCTGGACGCGCCCGCAGAAGAGACAATAGACGCCGTGACGACTGTCGACACCATTGCCCTGACGTTTGTGGCCGCTGCGCTGGCCTCGATGCCCCTCTTCGCGTGGCTTCGGCGGGGCCAGCCCCGTGATGCGGACGTAGCGCGCCGCGGTGCGTCGGTGCTGCTGGGCTACTGGGTGCGCGACTGGTTGATGTGGGCGATTGGACCAGCCGAGCGCGCCGTCATTCGCGCCAGGATCTCACCGGACGTTTTTAACTACCTTGGCGTGGCATTCGGCGCGGCCGCGGGGTGGGCGTTTGCGGTGGGCGCGTTGTCGGTCGGCGGCTGGATGGTGCTGTTCGGCGGCCTGGCCGACATCTTCGATGGACGCATCGCCCGCGCGCGCGGCATCGCCAATGCCTACGGCGCGTTCATGGACTCGACGCTGGATCGATTCGCCGAGGTGTTCGCGTTTGTCGGGGTCGCGTGGCTCCTGTCGGACACGCGCGCCGGTGCCGCGATCTCGCTGCTGGCCATCAGCGCGTCGCTGCTTGTCAGCTACACGCGCGCCAGAGGAGAAGCGGTGGGCGTGACCGGCGCGGGCGGCGTCATGCAGCGCGCCGAGCGCCTGGTCGTGCTCGCCCTGGCCGGACTCTTCGACGCCTCCGCGGCGTCGCAGTTCGGCTGGGCGTCAGGCGCGCTGCTGTTCTACGCGGTCACGCTCATTGCCGTCGGCGCGCTGGGCACGGCGGTCTATCGGACGGCGGCGATCGCGCGCACCCTGAAGTCGCGTGCGTAGGGCGCTGGGGTACGTAGGACGCGCTGAACTGGAGCGCGTCGGCGTTGGCGCGCTCCAGTTCAGCGCGCCCTACGTACGTGCGTTGTGCGTACGCGCGTCCTATTCGTAATATTTTTTATACATCCCGCGTCTGAAGAGGAACCCGCCGAGCGGCCCGAGCCAGTTGAGCACGTAGTGGCGGATACGCAGATCGATCAGCTCGATCAGGTTGCCGTCCATGTCCTTGACGAAGAAGAACCAGTGGCCGCGGGGTGACTGCTCGGGCTTGCTGACGATCTCCACGCCCTTGCTGACGAGATAGTCGTGCCACTTGTGGCAGTTCTTCACGTTGAAGGAGATGTGCGTGATACCCACGCGGTGCCAGGTGACTGGCTCGAGCGGCAGTTGCGGCTTGAACTCGAAGATTTCCATGACGCCGCCGCCGGGCGCGCGAATCCAGCCGATCTTCAAGGTGGGATCCGGCGCGTCCACGCCGAAAAACGCCTTGATGCGGGAGGGGGGCGTGTCACCGGCGGCGACCAGGGGACAGCCGAACACCTCCCAGTAGAACTTCACTGCCTTGTTGAAGTCCGACACCGTGATGCCGACGTGACTGAAGGAGCGTGCTCTCATAAGGTCTCCACGAGATGTGCCGACGCGCGCAGGGCCTGCGCGACGACCGTCAGCGCCGGGTTCACCGCGGCTGACGAGGGGAAAAACGAGGCATCAATCACAAACAGGTTCCTGATGTCGTGCGTGCGGCAGAACGGGTCCAGCACCGAATGCGCCGGGTCCGTGCCGAAGCAGAGTGTGCCACATTGGTGCGTGGTGTTGGACCGGTTGTGCGAGTACGCCACGACGCCCCAGTAGCCCAGGCCACGCAGCATCGTTTTCGCCTCCGCCACGAGCTGTTTGTGGGCCCGGACGTTGTTGGGCGTGTAATGCAGCTGAATGCCGCCGTTCGCATCCACCGTGACGCGGTTGTCCACGATCGGCAGGTCCTCGGTCATCGCGAGCCAGTCCACGGCCCGGGCCATGAACGCGTCATACATCCACGTCGGAATCCACGGGACGACGGTCTTGGCCTGCACCGCATACGCGCGGCCCTGCGACTGAATCTGCCCGAGCGGATAGGGCGAGCGCGGGCCGGCGAAATAGAAATCGTTGATGGCGACGGTTTTCTGGAACACCGTGTGATTGATGCGAAACGGATGCACCGCCTCCATCATCGTCGCCAGATGCGCCATGTAGCGCCGGCCGACGAGTCCTGAGGAATTGGCGAGACCGTTCGGGTGTGCGTCGTTTTTTGACCGCAGCAGCAGCGCTGCGGAGTTGACGGCCCCGGCCGACACGACGAAGCGCGACGCGGTCAGGCGTTCGACGGTGCCGTGACGGCGCACATCCACCGCCACGATCTGTGTGCCCGACGGGTCCGTGATGAGCCGTTCGGCGTAGGCGTGGGTCCAGAGCGTGATGTTCGAGTGGGCGAGCGCAGGCTTGAGCGCGCAGACTTCGGCATCGCTCTTGGTGTGGAACTGGCAGGGAAACGAGTTGCAATACGCGCACAGCGTGCAGCCCCCGGGTTCCCCGGGCCTGATCAGGCCGAGCGGCAGATGGAACGGGCGCAGCCCCTGCGCGCGCATGCCTTCGACCAACTCGGCCATCAGCGGCGCGTGGGCGATTGGCGCAAACGGGTAGGGCGGGCGGTCGCCTTCGGTCGGGTCGTCGCCCGTCTGGCCGTGCACGTGATAGAGCCGTTCCGCACGGTCGTACCATGGGGCGAGATCGTCGTAGCTGATCGGCCAGGCCGGCGACGTGCCGTCGATGTGTTCGACAGCCCCGAAGTCTTCCTTGCGCAAGCGGAACAACGCGCTGCCCCAGAACTTGCTGTTACCGCCGACGTTGTAATGCGAATAGGGCACGAACGCCTTGCCGGCGCCGTCGAGCCACGTCTCGCGCGTGCGGTAGCGCAGTTCGCCCCACACGACCGCCGGGTCGCGGTTGCCGTCTTCCTGCGGGATGTGGTCGCCGCGTTCGAGGACGAGGACCCGCGCGTCGTGCCCGGCGAGTTCGTGCGCGACCGTGCCGCCGCCTGCGCCGCTGCCGATGATGATGATGTCGAAACTGGTCGGCGCGCCGCTCACGGCCACAATTGTATCGTTTGGCGCGCTCAACCCCAGCCGCCCTGCCAGTGCCCGGCAGGATGTACCATCACCAGGCTGTGATTGCCGAACCGACGACCACGCTCACCGACTACGCGATGGCCCTCCAGTGTGTGGCGCATGTCGTGTCGCTCCGGCGCGCACTGATCTACCGTGCGGTGCCGCCGGTCCCGGCCGCCAGGCTCCATCTGGCCGGGTTTGCTACCGTGGCCGTCGCGTCATTTGCCGGCGGGACTTCGCATGGCTTTCGTGGCCCGCTTGGCGATGCGTGGGCCGACGTCTGGACGTTGACGGTGTGGTCGATCGCGGTGGGCGTGTCTCTCATTGTGGCTGCGAGCATCTGGGTGTCTGTGCGGCCGGTGGTCGAGCCCGTGCGTGTGTCTTCGGGCCGCCGGTGGCTCGCCATCGGATACGGCATCACCATCGTGGGTGTGATCCTGCTCGTCACGAAGGTGTCGTTGCACCAGCACTTCAACCACAACGACCTCTACCATGTGGTACAGATGGCGGGCCTCTACGGCGTGTATCGCGGCGGCCGCCGGTTGCTCGCGCTGGACTAATTCCGGTGTCCTGCAATGAGTGACGTGCTCGAGCCCGGCCTGCTGGTCCATGCCTACCGGCAGGGCATCTTCCCGATGGGCATGGAAGACGGCAGCCTCGGATGGTTTTCTCCGGATCCCAGAGGCATTCTTCCCCTCGACGGATTGCATGTGCCCGCCCGTTTGCGGCGCGTGCTGCGATCGGGGCGATTCACGACCTCGTTCAACCGCGACTTCGAAGGCGTCATGCGCGCCTGCGCGGCCGATCGCGAGGAGGGCACCTGGATCACGGAGGAGATTGTCGCCTCGTACGTCGCGCTCCACCGGTTGGACCTGGCACATTCCGTCGAAGTGTGGCGGGGCACCGACCTTGTCGGCGGGTTGTATGGTGTGCACCTCGCGGGTGCATTCTTTGGCGAGTCGATGTTTCACACGGAAACCGATGCGTCGAAGGTGGCCCTGGTGACCCTCGTGGAGCACATGCGGAATCGCGGGTTCACGCTGCTCGACATCCAGTGGGTGACACCGCACCTGGCGCGGTTCGGCGCCATCGAGATTCCACGAGCGGATTACCTGATACGGTTAGCGGAGGCCCTATGTCTCAACTCAGTCAACTGGTCGGCGTGATTCTGATGGTGGTCGGTATCGGGGGCTACGTGTATTCAGGGATGGCCAGTCCGACGGCGTTGATTCCAGCCGCGTTTGGCATGGTGATCTCGATGCTGGGGTATTACGGCCGCCACGAGCACAGCAGCAAGACCGCGCTCAATTTGGCGTTGGGCGTGGCCGTCGCCGGCGTTGTCGGCTCCATCCGCGGCCTCCTCGCATTGCCGACGCTGCTCTCCGGTGGAGTCGTGGAACGCCCCACGGCCGTGGTCTCTCAAAGCATCATGGCTGTGGTGCTTATTTGGTATGTGATCAAGGGCATCCAGTCGTTCAGCGCAGGGAAGCGGTAGTCTCGACCCCTGGACCCCTGGACCCCGGTCAGTGAACCGTGTACGGCTCGCTGAGTGTGAACGGCGCGATGGTGACATCGAACTGTTCTTCGTCTTTTGTCACCATCTGATAGGAGCCCTGCATCATCCCGAAGGGCGTAGTGAGGGGGCATCCTGACGTGTAGGTGAAGGACTCGCCGGGGGCGAGGGTGGGTTGCTGACCGATGACCCCGGGGCCCCGAACCTCCTCGACTCGACCGGTGCCGTCGGTGATGATCCAGTGGCGCGTCAGCAACTGCACGGTCTCGTGGCCTTCGTTGGTGATGGTAATCGTATAGAGGAAGAACCACTGGCTGTCAGCCGGCACGGATCGGGCGGCGGCGTATTCGGCCGAGACCGCCACGCGGATCTGACGAGTGACCGCTTCTGATGTGAATGTCGCCTGCGTGGTTGGCACGGTATCGATGATGATGCATTCCGAGGGACAGGAGCAAGCGGTGGGCCTTTGCGGCCGGTGCCGGTGGCATCGGTGGCTGGAGAACGATCGCGGGTCGCGGTTCCTCCGGTGCGGTCGATCGGACGAGGACCGGACGTTCGCGCGGTTTCCGGTGTTGCCGCAGCGGTTCTGCCGCGGGTTTGAAGGCGATACACTGGAGGGCGATGTCGACGATTCAGTCCGCCCGCCTCAAACCCGGAATCACGAGTAACGCGCTGCCCGACCCAGTGGCCCAGGCCGCGGGGTCCACGACCCTGATTCGCGGTCGCGCCCTCATCATCTGGGACCCGAAGGCCCCCCCCGGAACCAGGAAGCTCGACGCCATCGATACCGACCAGATTACGCCGGCGGCCGATTGTGTGTCGGAGAGCCTCGACACCCTCGATGAACGCTGGAAGTCCGGGTCGTTCCGCCATCTGATGCCGGACTTCCGCGCACGTGTGCACCGCGGCGAGACATTCCTCATCGCCGGCGACCGGTTTGCCATCGGGTCGTCTCGTGAAATGAGCCCGGCCGGCCTGAAGGGGGTGGCTGAGGAAGTCGGTCTGGAGATGGTCATCATCGCCGGCCACAACATGGGCGACATCTTCCGCCGCAACAGTTTCAACCTCGGCCTGCACGTGGTGCAGTGCCCGGAGGCGGTCACCGATGCCAACGACGGGGACGAGTTCACGTTCGACCCGGTGTCACGCGCGATTCGCAATGTGACGCAGGGCAAGGACTACACGCCCGTCCCTCTCTCGGTGAAGGAAGAGGAAATCCGGCGAGGCGGCGGTATCTTCGCGGTCGGCCGACGGGAATTCAAGACGTCCGTCGAGCGGCAGCCCTCGCTCGAGTGGGCCGACCCCGAGCTGGCGAAGGGGATGACGACGACCGAGCAGATCCTCTGGGCGCACCGGTTTGATCGCGACTTCCCGCGCGCCGATTTCAAACCGGGCGCGACCGTCCGTGCGTACGCCGATCTGCTGCCCGCGTCCGACGGCACCGCGCCGTTTTCGATCCATACGTTCAACCAGATCACCGGTGGCAACACGATTTATCCGCGTCAGGCTGCAGTGGCCAATGACCACTTCGTGTTCACCGGCCGGGATGACGATGACAAGCAGACGTCGATCGGGCGCGCGTTTGCGAAGGCCCACGGCATGGAGAAGCCGTACTACGCCACACCAGGCGACGGCATCTTCCACTTCTATTTCCCGGAGCAGGGGCTCGTGCTGCCGGGGCAGTTCATTCCAGGCGCCGACTCACACAGCCGCGCCTACGGCGCGTACGGCGCGGTCGGTATCGGTGTGGGATCCACCACGCTCGGCTTCGGCTGGTCGACCGGGTACATCTACGTGACGCTGGCGAAAGCGAGGCGGGTGTCCTTCGTGGGCCGGCTTAATCCCTGGGTCGGCGGCAAAGACATCGTGCTCGAATTGTTGCGCCGGTGGGGCGCCAGGCAGTCGCAGGGCATGTCGGTCGAGTTCGTCGATGCCCATCGCCAGTTGCCGATGGTCGCGCGCAATACGATCGCCAACATGATGGCCGAAGCCGAGGCGCTCAACGGCATCTTTGCGCCGGACGACACCACGTACGCCTGGTATCGCGAGAAGGGGATGGCGAACCTGCCGTACCCGCCGCTCGCACCCGGGGCCAACGCCGTGTATGAGATCGACGAGGTGTTCGACCTGTCGGATGTGGCGCCGATGATCGCCAAGCCCTTCAGCCCCGGGAATGCGTTCTCGGCGGCCGATGTGGCCAAAGAGAAGATCACGTTCGACAAGGCGATGATCGGCTCCTGCACCAACGGCTCCTATGCCGACCTGTTGCAGGCCGCGCTCGTGCTTCGGGCTGCCCGTGGCAGGGGCCGCGTGACGGCGGTCACCGAGTTCAAGGTGTTCCCCGGTTCCGGGGGCGTCGGCCGCCAGATCGAAACGCCGGACCAGCGGCTCGGGGGGGAATCCATTGCCGACGTGTTCCGGTCGGTCGGCGCGGTGATTCGGCAGTCGTGGTGTGGCCCGTGTTTCGGACAGGGGGAAGACGCGCTCGATCCCGGTCAGCGCGCGATCACCTCCTTCAACCGCAACTGGCAGAACCGCATGGGCTACGGTGGCGAGGGATTCCTCGCGAGTCCGTCGGTCGTCGCCGCCTCCGCCATGCTCGGCTACATGGCCGGCCCCGAGGAACTCGGTATCAGCTGGGACGCCCACACCTTCGCGGTGTAGGCGCGTATCATGCGCGCCATGCGCAGACTCTCAGCGGCGGCGGCGGCGGCGGCGTTGGTGGCGTTGATGGCGTTGGTGGCGTTGATGGCGGGTCGCCTGGAGCCCGCCACGCTGGTGGCGCAGACCCAGGCGCCGGAGATCGCCCTTACTCCAGGCCTGGTCATCACCTCTTCGGTGCGCGTGAAACCAGGCACCTACCGGCTCCCCGGCTCCGACGCGTCGTCCGCGATCACCATTCGCGGCTCGAACATCACCGTGGACATGACCGGCGTGGTCATCGAAGGCGGGGAACCGTTTGCGGACCCTGATCGCTACGTCGGTACCGCCATCCACATCGACGGGGGCGATCACGTGACAGTGAAGGGGGCGACCATTCGCGGTTACAAGGTCGCCATCCTGGCGCGCCGGTCGCCCTTCCTGCACCTGACCGGCAACCACCTCAGCTACAACTGGAAGCAACGCCTGTGGTCAGGCATTGAGAAAGAGAGCCTGGTCGACTGGATGTCGTACCACAACAACGAGAAGGAGGAGTGGTTGCGTTTTGGCGCCGCGATCTACCTCTCGGAGTGTGATGACGCGGAGATCGATCACAACCGCGCGATTCAGGGCCAGAACGGGCTGATGGTCACGCGGTCGGCCCGGTTGAAGATCTGGAACAATACATTCGCCTGGCTGTCGTCGGTCGGACTCGGCATGTACCGCACGACCGACAGCCTCGTCGCGCACAACACCCTCGACTACGCCGTGCGCGGCTACAGCCACGGGTTCTACTTTCGCGGCCAGGATTCCACGGGCATCCTGATGTACGAACAGTCGAGCGGCAATACGTTCCACCACAATTCCGCCACGCATGGCGGCGATGGACTGTTCCTGTGGGCGGGGCAGTCCACGATGGACACCGGCCTGGGCGGCGCGAACGACAACGTCTTCGTCGCGAACGATTTCAGCCACGCCGTCGCCAACGGGATCGAGGCCACGTTCAGCCGCAATCGCTTCATCAACAACCGGATCGAGGACTGCTGGCACGGCGTGTGGGGCGGCTACAGCTACGACTCGGAGTTCCGCGGCAACACGTTTGCCGGCAACGATGAAGCGATCGCCATCGAGCACGGACAGAACCTCTCCATCGCCGGCAACACGTTCACGAACGACAAGGTGGCGATTCGCCTCTGGGCCAATCCGACGCAGGATCCGGACTGGGGATATCCGAGGACCCGCGATACCCGCAGTCGCGACATCACCATCGCCGGGAATACCTTTGAGAGCCACGACACCGTCTTCGACATCCGGCGATCGACGAACGTGAACATGCATGGCAACGCCGTGACCGGCACGGTCGGCAGCTTCATGAAAGGAGGCGAGGAGATCGGAAGCCTGTCGTGGCTGACCGGTCGCATCGAGGTCACGCCCGTTGTGACACGGGACGTGCCACTTCCGACGCCCTTGCCCGGCGGCATGAACGCGATGATTCCTGAGGGCGCTCCCCGCGGACGCTCGACCATCATCGTGGACGAATGGGGACCGTACGACTACAAGTCGCCGAAGGTCTGGCCGGTGGGGAAGGCGACGGACCGGCCCCTGAAACTGCGCGTGCTTGGACCCACGGGCACATGGAAGCTGGTATCAGCACGCGGGGGCCGGTCGAATCTGCAGGCCGGTTCAATCGGGCAGGAGATCGTGGTCACCGTCGATCGCGGCAACGCCGACCTGCGGCTTGAGTTCGAGTACGTGGGCGCAGAGGTGGTTGACCCTCGCGGCCGCCGCACCCCGGCCGGGCTGCCGCACCGCTTCGTGTACGAACTCTTCGAGCCGGCCATCACCTGGAACACCCGCTGGTGGACCTGGGAGGAAGCCGCCGACCCGCTCACGGCTCCGGCGGCCTTTGCGGCGCGTCTGGCTGAGACGCCGACGATGACCCAGACGGTGCCGAGGTTCGACCTCATCAGTGGCCGGACGATGGTGCCCGGGCTGCCAAACGACCGGCTCGCGATGCGTGCCGAAGGCACGGTCACCCTGCCTGCCGGAGGCGCCGACCTGATCACCATTACCGACGACGGGATTCGAGTCTGGGTGGACGACAGACTCGTGCTCGAGCGCTGGGATATCCACGGGTCGACCATCGACCGGATTCCGCTCACGGCCGGCCGCCACCGCATCCGGCTCGAATATTTCGAAGCCACGGGCTGGGCGGAACTCAAGGTATTCTTCAATCGGCGGCCCTTATGATTGAGATGCTCACGTCTCCGGAACTGTTGATTGCCCTGCTGACATTGACGGTCCTTGAGATTGTCCTCGGCGTCGACAACGTCATTTTTATTTCGATTCTCTCAGCGAAACTGCCGAAGGAGCAGCAGCAGCGCGCGCGTCGCGTCGGCCTCATGGGCGCGATGCTGATGCGCATCGCGCTGCTGTTTTCGCTGTCGTGGCTGGCGCAGCTCGTCGAGCCGTTGTTTACGGTGTGGAAGTATTCGTTCTCCGGCCGTGACTTGATCCTCCTGGGCGGCGGTCTCTTCCTGCTCGCCAAAGCGACCTACGAAATTCACGACAAGCTTGAAGGCGAAGAAGGCCACGCGTCCGGCAAGGTTGCCGCCACGTTTGCCAGTGTCATCACCCAGGTGATGATTCTCGACATCGTCTTCTCGCTCGACTCGGTCATCACGGCGATCGGCATGGCGAATCACCTCGGCGTCATGGTCACCGCCGTGATTCTGGCGGTGCTGGTGATGTTGCTGTCGGCCGATGCGATCAGCGGGTTTGTCGAGGAACATCCCACGGTCAAAATTCTCGCGCTGTCGTTCCTGATTCTGATTGGCTTCTCACTCGTGGCGGAGGGCCTCGGCCAGCACATCGGCAAGGGCTACATCTACTTTGCGATGGGCTTCTCGGTGGCGGTCGAGATGATCAACATCCGCATCCGGTCGCGCAAGAAGGTGGAGCCGGTCGAGTTGCGGCATAAATACACTGAGTAGTGCACCGATGCACAAGTGCACGGGTGCACAAGTGCTGGTGCTTGGAGGGTTGTGAATGTTGAAGAGAATTGTGTGTGTGATCGGTGCCGTGGCCGCGCTGATGGTGATGCCCTCGGCGCAGTCGGCGCCGGTGGATCCGACGGCGTGGACGGTGGATACGAATCATTCAGCGGCGAACTTCGCGGTGAAGCACCTGCTGGTGTCCACGGTGCGTGGCACCCTGGGCCCGATCAAGGGCTCGATTTGGTACGACGGCAAGAATCTCTCGACTGCCCGCGCTGAGGTCACGATTGACGTGGCGGGCATCGACACCGGCAATGAAGGCCGGGACAATCACCTGCGCACGCCGGACTTTTTCGACGTGCCCAACCATCCGACGATCACGTTCAAGTCGAAGCGGGCGGTGCCCGGCGCCGGCGGAGCGTTCACGCTCATCGGGGATCTCACGATGCGCGGCGTGACCAGAGAGGTCACCCTCGATGTCGAGGCGCCGTCACCCGTGGTGACGCGGCCCGGTCGCAACGGCGGGCCGCCCTCCTACGTCACCGGTGCGACGGCCACCACGACGCTCAACCGGTTTGACTACGGCCTGCAGTGGAACAGTCTGATTGAAGCGGGCGGCGGCGCGGTCGTGGGCGCCGACGTCCGGGTGACCATCGACCTCGAACTCACCAGGCGCTAGTGCCTGTGCGTCGCTACCGGTTCGGTGAGTTCACCTTGTCCCCCCGGCGCAGGATGCTCCTGCGTCTGGGGGATGAGGTCCCGCTCATCCCCCGGTACTTCGACCTCCTGTTGCTGCTCATCGAGCGCCGGCACGACGCCGTGCACCGGCGCGAAATCTTCGATCGCGTCTGGGCGGATGAGACCGTGTCGGACAGCGCGTTGAGCCAGGCCATCCGCACCATTCGCCGCACCCTCGGCGACGACTCGAAGGAACCCCGTTTCATCCGCACCGTCTCGCGTCACGGGTACCGCTTTGTCCTCCCCGATGTGATCGAGGAAGACGATGATGACTTGCCGGTGTCGCGGATGGCGGCGCCGACCGCGCGAGCGGGTGCGCCCGTGTCTGATCGGCACTGGTGGGACGTCGCCCGCGGGGGGGCGTTGGCCGGCATGGCGGCCGGTGGCCTCGGCGGGCTGATTCTTTCTGCGGCACCCGGCAGTGCGGCGCCGTTGGCCATCGCGCCGGTGCTTGCGGTGATTGGCGGCGCGTGTGGCGCGATCGGTGGCATGGGCATTGGCGCCGGGCTGGCCATGGCCGAGGCCCGCGGGCACGCGAAACGGCGCGGCACGCTCATCGCGGCTGCGGCGCTGGGCGGCGGTGTTGTCGGGGTCGTCGTCCAGTGGCTGGCCCGGTGGAGTCTTGTCTCGCTGCTGGGGCTTGACGTGCCCGTCGGGGGCGGACTGGAGGGTGTCGCCATTGGAGGCGCGGCGGGTGTGGGGTACACGCTCAACGCCCGTTCGCAGTCGATGCGTCGTCAGATCCTGGCGACGGCGCTTCTGTGTGGTCTCGCCGGCGTGGCGCTGACCCTTGGCGGACGCCCGTTGGTCGGCGGCACCATCCACGCCATCGCCATCTCGACCGACGGATCGCGCGCGACCCTGGAACCGCTTGGGCGGCTCATCGGCGAGCCCGACTTCGGTCCAGTGACCCGGGCGCTCATGGCTTTTGGCGAAGGGGCGACGTTTGGTCTCGGCGTGGCATTCGGATTGTTGCGCCGGCGCGAATAACGCGGATTTCCCGCCCATTCATCGCAATCTCACCCAACGCTCACGCCCGGGTCATGCCTCGCCTGGGCGTTCTGTCGTCTCCTGTCGACATGCACACGCCCGCCTCCGCCGCGCCGTTGCGCGATCTCGCCAGTCATATCCTTGATGACGTGTCCACCCTCTGCGCCCAGACCGTGTTTCACCGGCATCGCGAGGCCGTGCGGACACGGTGGCTCCGGTCGGACCGTGAGCGCGCGGGGCCGGGCAGTGTGACGTGGAAGGTCAACCGCGAGCGGATCGTGGCGGCCGGCTGGGGCCGCGCGATTCTGCTGCAGCTGGCCCACCCGTCGGTGGCGGCAGGCGTCCACGGTCACAGCACCTTTCGCGGCAGTCTGCGCGCGAGTGTCCGTCGGCTGCAGTCCACGGTGGGGGCCATGCTGTCGCTGACGTTCGGCGATACCGAGGCGATGATTGCGGCGGCGGCCGGTATCAACGCGATCCACGATCGCGTGCGCGGCGCCTCGTATTCGGCGCACGATCCTGAGCTGCAGCGGTGGGTCCATGCGACGCTGGTCGAGTCAATGCTGCTGACCTACGCAGAGCTCGTCGGAGGGCTCAGTCCGGAAGAGCGGGATCAGTACTGCGCGGAAGCCACAATCATGGAACCGCTGCTGGGGATGCCGCCAGGATGGTTGCCTCGGACCTTTGCGGAGCTCGACGCCTACATGCGTGAGATGCAGGCGGGCGATGCACTTGTGATCAGTGACACCAGCCGCGCGCTGGCCCGCGCGGTCCTGTATCCACCCACATGGCAGGTGGCCTGGCCGGCGTTTCGCGCGATGCAACTGCGGACGATCGGGTCGCTGCCGCCGCGCCTTCGCGATGCCTACGGATTCACATGGACCTCCGGTGACGAGCGCTCGCTGGCGCGGTGGACCACGGGGCTGCGCGCGATGCGGCGCTGGCTGCCGGCCGTCGCCAGGGAATGGCAGACACCATGACCGTACGACGACTGCAGACGTGGCTGGCGGTGATCGTGATCGGTGTCGGCGTGTTGCTGCTCGGCATCGCCGGGCTGTTCGTGTATGTGTCGAACACTGCAGTGCCGCTGCACACCGGTGCGCATGACGTGCCGACCTCTTCCCGGGGCACGCCATCCGCGGCGTGGACCGCGGCCGTTGAACAGGCGAGGCAGGTCGTCCTCACCGGCATCGTCGAGCAGAATCTGCCTGGCGTGTCCGTGGCGGTTGGTGTGGGAGGCGAGCTCGTGTGGGCGGAAGGGTACGGATGGTCGGACCTCGACCGCCGCCTGCCGGTGGAGCCCGACACACGTTTCCGGATCGGAACGGCCTCGGTGGCGCTGACATCGGCGGCGGTCGGGTTGTTGCTTGAACAGAACCGCCTGCGCCTGGATGAAAGAATTCAGGTCTGGGTTCCGGAGTTTCCCGAGAAGCCGTGGCCCGTCACCTTGCGTCAGGTGATGGCGCACACCGCCGGAATCAGGAACGACGGCGGTGATGAAGGGCCCTTGTACGGGCGCCGGTGCGCTCGACCGGTGGAGGCGCTGGACGCGTTTGCCGATCGGGATCTGCTGTTCGAGCCGGGGACGCAGTCCCGGTATTCGAGTTTTGGATGGATTGTCGTGAGTGCGGCCGTTGAGGCGGCCGCTGGTGAACCGTTCCTCTCGTTCATGCGGACGCGTGTGTTCGAGCCGTTGGGAATGCGCGACACCAAAGCGGACTCGCTGGCCGAACCGGTTGCGAACATGGCGACGTCGTATTTCCCGCGGTTCGCGGCGGATCCGGCATACGGACCCGACGTGATGCGACCGGTGGAGTATTCCTGCTACGCCGGCGCCAGCGCGTTTGTCTCGACGCCCGCCGATCTCGTGCGATTCGGGATGGCGGTACACCACGGCACGGTGCCCACCCCGGAGGTGGGGACGCGCCACATCGGCACCTTACTGGGTGGGCCTGTCGCATCGTTGCTCACGCTGCCGGAGTACGGAATCGTCGTCGCGGTGTTGTCGAACACGTCGTACGCAGACACCGAGTCGCTGGCGGACCGGATCGCGCAGGCGTTTGTGACGCGTTAGTGCGTCAGGCCGTAGATGATCGCGTTCACGCCGAGTTTGTAGGCTTCGTTGGATTGTTCGATCGGCCGAAGTCCTCGGCCGGACCACTCCCAGAACTGGGAGATGTCGGTGTTGTAATTGATGAACATCTGCATCCGCTTCGTCGGGTCGTTGCCTTCGAAGAGTCCGCGGAAGATGGGCCGTCCGGCGTTGTAGGCCTGCGGGAAGATGTCGAGCGACGTGATGGTGAAGAACTGGCTGAAGATCGGGTGCGAGATGTCGAGGTCGACGAACCTCGCGTCCGGCATCACGTCGCGCATGTTGTCGGCAAACTGATCCCAGCCTCGTCCGCCGCGCCATTCCGATGTCTTGAAGTCGTCGATGATGACAAAACCGCCCTTGTCGAGATACGTGCGCAGGTTGCCGGCTTCGACGTCGGTGATGCGCCACCAGCTCGGTTCAATCAGATAGATCAGGGGGTACTTGAAGATTTCAGGGTCTTCAAGGGAGAGCGTGTTCGTACGGCTGTGGCCGGGCACACTCGTCACCGATTCGAGAATCTGCATCAGATTCTGTTCCGCCGTCGGATATCCGTGTGACCAGGCCGGCTGCCCGCGATACCAGTACCCGCCCGGCAAGGTGTCGTAGGTGACGCGCACGAAGGCAAAGCGTCCGTCATAGGGCACGTTGGCGGCCGTGCCCGCGAACGGCGTCAGCCGTTCCTGCAAGCCTCGAAATCCGCGCCCCTGGCCGAGCACGAGGCCCGCTCCGGCGACGAGAAGGAAGGCGGTCACGAAGGGAATCCGCTGGCGCACGGACTCAGGATACGTGAGGTGAGGAGGAGAAGTGCGGATGGAGGGGAACCGGACGGCCCTGGCCGCCGCGCTGGTCACTGCCGGCGCGGCTGGTCCGTGAATCGTTCACTGGGCAAGATTACCCAGCAGCCAACCCTCCCCGATGGTGGATGAGCAAAGTCCCCGCCATCAAGGCCGTTCGGCGGTGGCAGCGATCCTGCATTTTGTACAGCACCATGCCCCGGGCGCTTTGGTCCGTGGTTCTGGCTGCCGGAGCCGGTCGGCGCCTGGCCAGCCTGACCGGGCGTGTGCCCAAGCAGTTCTGGCGGCCGGAGGGTGGCCCGTCGCTTCTCGAAACCACGCTCGACCGGGTCGCACCGCTGGCCAAACCTGAGCACACCGTTGTCATCGTTGACCGCGGGCATCGGTTACACGCGGGGCAGTTGGCGGGCAGTCGTGTCGGGACGGTGCTCTATCAGCCGGCCGACAGAGGTACTGCCATTGGTGTGTTGATGGCGCTGATGCCTGTCCTGCAGTCGGACCCCGATGCGTTGGTGTTGCTGACGCCGTCCGACCATGGGATTGCCGACGATCGGCGTTTCCGGCAGGGTGTGCTTGATGTCGCTGCGCACCTCGGGTCGCGCGACGTCGTGACGCTGTTTGGTGTCGAGCCGGTGTCGGCCACCGAGGACTACGGGTGGATTGTGCCGGCTGACGCGGGCCCGGGATCCCGGTTGCAGCGGGTTGCGACGTTTGTGGAGAAGCCCCCGATGGCCCATGCCCGCCGGCTGTTGTCGTCGGGCGGTGTGTGGAACACGATGGTCCTGCTGGCCCGGGCGTCCGCGCTGCGTGCGCTGTATGCGCCGCACCTCACCGACCTGGTGCAGGTGTTTGACGCCGCGCGTGCGCTCGACGTCGACAGGCGCGAGGCGTTCCTGACGCGGGTGTATCCGGACCTGCGGTCGAGGGACTTTTCGCACGATGTGCTGACGCCGGCGCGCGACCTGTTTCTGTACACGTGGCCGCGGGCGATGGGCTGGTCCGACCTCGGGACTCCGGACCGGCTGTTCGCCTGGTTCGATACCCACCGGCCCCTGGCGCAGTCGAGCGCGGTCTCGGTCTGAGAGGCAGACGTGATTGAACTCGTGTGGGATGAGCGGCGGGTCGGCACGGCCACGACGCCGGGCGGTCACTCCCTGACGGTCGGCGAGCAGGCGGCGTTTTCCCCCGATGAATTGCTGGCCATAGCCGCGGCCTCGTGCCTGATGCGGACGTGCATTCGCCTGGCCGACACATCCGGCATCGAGTTGCTCAGCTTCACAGCAACCGCCGAGGCCACGGGTGACTGCACCGCCGGTCACGCACCGCAGGTGACGCTGCGGGTGCATCTGGTCGTGAGCGACCGCGTTCCCGTATCCCATGTGTCGGCGTTCTGGACACGTGCCGTCCGCCAGTCACCCATCGCGACGCTGCTTGGTACCCGGCTGGCGATTCACCACGACATCACGCGTCTGGCGCCGACTGCGAGCAGGGGCAATGACGGTTGAGGAGTACTACGCCGACGCGGCCGTGCAGACCCGGATCCGCGAGTACGCCGGAGGCGTGGCCGGAGGCGCGCTGACCGCGGCGTATCTCGCAACCCTGGGTCCTCCCTCGGCGGCTCCGCTGATGTGGGAGTCGGCGGTCAGGTGGCCCGCTCCCGCGTTTGACGGAACCTGGCCGGGTGACGCCGACGTGGTCCGTTCACTGCGCGATCGGGAGTCGCTGATCTTCCTGCTCGAAGTCGACTATCTCAATCCTGACCGGCCGGCGACGCCGTTTTTCAGGTCCGCGGAGGTGTTTGCACGCCTGGAACCCGCGTACCGTGCGGTCCGCGATGCGCTCGAGTCATATGCCGTGTACCCATTCGTCCTCATGACCGGGCGGGGGTATCACTTCACGGGTCGTATTCCCCTCGGGCACCCCGTTATCGAGGATCTGGCCACGATTGGGGAGTCCCTTCCCGGCTGGACGCCATGGATGGGCCTCGGCTGCCTGGTTGAATACGCCGCCCATCGGGTGATGCAGTCATGGGATCGCACGGACCTGCCGCTTGTGTTTAACGGCACGGTGGTCGGCAGGGGGGGAGAGGGGCGGGAATGCGCCTCGCTCGATTTTTCCTACGTCGGCGATCCGATTGACGTTCGCTTCGTGCGCACGGCGTTCAGCGCCTACCAGTGGCATCGGCTGAGACCCGACCTGTTCGGCGGCGCCGCGGCGCGACTGCCGCCGCTCGTCGCACTCCCGAGAGGCGCGCACCCGCTTGCGGCCGTGTTGGAGCGGGGACGGACGCTTGAGGCCGGGCGGCAGCTGGCGCACGAAAGCTCCGGGGGGCTGCCCGACGTGAGCCCCGGGATCACGCGGCTGTTCGCGGACTATCGCGATTCGCAGCTGGCGCAGTTTCATCGACACTTCCACGCCGGGCTGCGTGTGGCCGTTCCGGGTCCCCTGCCCGTCGACCTGCCGCCGTGCGTCATGGCGGGCCTCTCGACGCCGAATGATCTGCTGCTGAAGCCCGAGCACATTCAGCACCTGACCCGTATGCTGCTGGCCCGGGGATGGCCGGCGGCACGCATCGCCCGCCTGCTCCAGCAGACCTATGACGCCGACCACCACTGGGGCGATCGGTGGACGCGGCGGATGAACCCGGCGCAACGCGCACAGTTCGACGTGCGGGTGTTTGCCGGGCGCGTGGCCACCGGGACCGACAGCCTGGTCGACTTCAACTGTGTGTCCGCGCAGGAGAAGGGACTTTGTCCACGCGCGACGTGCACGCACGACCTGCGTCGCGATCGCGCCCGCCTTGAGCTACTCCGGCCATGACGCCCCGAATCGGCCTGTCGACCGGTGCCTGCACAAACCGGCCGATTCTCGACATGTTGCCGGCCCTGGTGGCCAGCGGTGCCACGGGCCTCGAGATTTCGACGCCCCCGCGGCACTTCGATACGTGGCACACAGGCCAGATTGACGCGCTCGATCACGCGCTGGAGTCCGTACCGATGGAGGTCGTGTCCATCCACGCGCCGTTTGGAGGGCTGCTCGACCTGGCCGATCCCAATCCACATCATCGCGCGGCTGCGATTGGGGCGATTCTGACCGCGGCGGCGGTCGTCCAGCGGCTGGGCGGGCGGCTGATCGTTGTTCACCCCAGCGATCTGGAGCGGCACCGGCATGATGTGCGCGCGCGCCTGGCCGACTGTTCGCACAGCCTGGGCATCCTCGCGGCCAATTGCAGAGCCCAGGGACTCGTGCTGGCGGTCGAGTCGCCGCTCCCGCACCTGATCGGGGGGCACGCGGACGAGTTTGCGGCCATCCTCGCTCCGCTCGACGCGTCGGTGCGGGTCTGCCTCGACACGGGGCACATCGCGCTTGGCGGCCAGTGGACACGCTTCGTGGAAGTGGCCGGCCGCAGGCTGATCCACGTGCACGCCCACGACAATCGCGGGCAATGGGACGACCACCTCATTCTAGGCGACGGACACATCAACTGGACGGTCGTGCGTGACTCGCTGGACGCGACGGCGTTTGACGGCTGGATCATGCTCGAGCTGTCGTGCCCGGACGCCGACGACATGACCTACTTCCGCAGGGCCGTCGACCGCGCGCTGGCACTGTTCAGCCAGTAGGCAGTTCGTGCTCACCGTGGATCAGGCGCACGGACGGCTGCGCTTTGAGCCCGCTCCATGATGTTGGGCATCGGCTTACTGCCGGAACGGGTTGCTGAACCGCGCGTCGTTCACCAGGCTGTCGTCGGTGAGCGTCCGCAGGAACGCCACCAGGTCCGCCCGCTCGGCGGCCGTGAAGTTCAGCCGGCGTGGCCCGCCGTTGCGGCGCAGCCGGTTGTCGAGTGCGGGGCCGAGCTGGATGCCGCCGCTGTAGTGATCGATCACCTGTTCGAGGCTGGCGAACCGGCCGTCGTGCATGAAGCGGCCCGACCGGGCCACGTTCTTAAGTGAGGGCGCCTTGAACGCGGTGGTTTCACCGGCGTCAAGGCCGATACCCTGGGCGTTGGGGGCGAGCGCGAAGGTTGGCGGCACGTGGCACTGCGAGCAGTCGGCGTTGCCCATGAAGATCTGGCGGCCACGGTTCTCGGAGTCGCTGAATCCGGGCAGGTCGAGGTTGAGGCCGCGATTCGGGGCGCCGGGGCTGAAGACCAGCGCGTAGGCCGAATCCCACCGGCTGCTGGATGAAATCATCGCGCGCTCGAACTGGGCGATCGACTGCCGCAGGCGATCCTCGGTGACGGTCGGGCTGCCGTAGGCCAGCGTGAAGAGCTCCTGGTAGTAGTCGAGTGCCTGCAGCCGGGCCACAAGCGCCGGCAGGCCGCCCGCGGCCCTCCAGCCCATTTCGGCTGCGTCGAGCACCGGCTCGGTGGCCTGCGCCTCGATCGAGGCCGCCCGGCGGTTCCAGAACATGTTGCCCGGGCCGAAGTAGCGGACGTTGCCGAGCCGCATCGAGTGGGCCGACGTCCGGCCGGCGACGCCGCTGCTGAACTGGTCGGTGTCGCCGAACCCCGCCGCCTGCTTGTGACAGCTGGCGCAGGCAATCGTGCGCGTGGTGCTCAGTTCACGGTCGTAGAACAACACCCGGCCGAGTGTGGCGACCGCGTCGGTGATCGCCGGATTGCCATTCTGGTTGTCGAGGGCGTTCACCGCGCCGTCGTAATGGACCGGCAGCACCGGGCGCGCGTAGTTGGCCAGCAGGTTCACGTCGATCGTGGTCACACGGGCGACGGCCGACGTGGTGGGCAGCACGGTCGTGGGTGCCGTCGGCGAACTTCCGCTGGATCCACAGCCGGCCAGTCCGTGCGTCAGCGCGGTAAGAAGGGCAAGGGTCGAGAGTGTGGCACACCGTGATCGATCGACCATTAGGGGTCCTGGAATATGACAGACCGGCCCGGGACCCCAAAAGTAAAACTGGCGTCTGCGGCGCGACGGGCATCGATCCTGCCGTCAGCTACCTCGCAATGTACCCGACAGACTTGAGCAACTGGAGCCGGTCGACCGACGGCTGCGCTGCCTTCCGCAGTTGCGTCCGCGCGACCGGCGTTCCGACCCCACCAGGCACTCCCAGTGCGCCAAGGATGGTTGGCGCGACGTGATACACGTCGACCCGCCCGCCAAACCCCGGCTTCGGCGACGGGCTCACGGCCATCACGCCGTCAGGTCCAAACACATGCTCGTCCCCGCCTGTCTCCCAGCCATGGTCGGAGACGAGCATGAGGGTCGAGTCCGGTCCGAACGCGGTCATCAGGCGTCCGATGTCAGCGTCCAGCCGCGCGAATGCCTCGCGGACACGCCAGGCGCGGTCGTCACCAATTGACAACGGGCACGCCCCCAGTGGGCCGCAGCCCGCCCGCCAATGCCGGTGGAGTGTGTCGTCAATGAACGAGGTGTAGAACACCCCAAGACGCGGCGTAACCTCGCGAAACAAACGCTCCGCCATCGCCACACGCTGTGCATGGAGGACCACGAGGTCGCCGTCGTCCTCTTCCATCGATGGTACGGTCGCGACCTCGGATTCGGGCACCCTGCTGACCGATGATCGGCCGTCGTGAGTGCGACTGACATGCCAGGCCCCATCGGTGTAGTCGCGCACAGCCATCGCCCCTTCAAGTGCCATCAACGGCGACGTAATTGGAAATGGCGAGACCACCACCGACGGGACTCCACGGCCAGCAGCCACCTCCCAAAAGGCGGGTGGCGCGATACCTTCCGCCGTCGCCAATCGGGGCTCGGCGATCGCCTTTGGAAGGCGGGCCAGCAAGTGGTCGATAAACAACGGCAGATGTGGTCCGAAGTAGGGTCGCGCCCGTAGTTCCGTGGCGCCGTTCCAGAGGTGCCAATCGGTAAAGCCCCAGACGCCGTGGGCGGCCGGCGCCACGCCGGTATGGATGGTCGTCCAGATCTCGGGTGACCGCTGCAGTCCGGCCGTCTCGAGCGACCATCGGCGCCCACCGGCCATGATCCGATCGAGGACCGGTAGCGGTTGATGCGCGGCGACCGCAGACAACATCTCCCAATCAAGGCCGTCAACACCAACTACCAGGACTCGCTGAGTGCCGGCAGCCGGCGACACGGGCTCCGGGTTCGGCGAGACCCCTCGAAATGCCGCGGCTGCGGCTGACCGGTCGAGCTGAGGGTCCTGGACCGCGGCCACGGCCAGCAACACAAGGGAGGCGAGGCCCACAACGGCGAACCGCACGAGGACCCCGCCGGAGCCGCGGCGTTCCCAGGCGCGAATGACGACCAGACCGGCGACAGCCAGCACCAGCAGGTCGATGGCGCCCAACAACCCGAGGTGACTTGTCGGTCCGACGGGTTGATGCGCCGGTTCAAGGCGAACGATGAACGTCCAGACGACAAGACCACCGACGATCCATGCGTCCACGTAACGCCGGCGGTCGGTCCACGGCTGCCGGCGGCTCCTCCAGATGCCAATCATGCCGAAGCCGACGATGACCGGGAAGACCGCTGCAGCGAACACTGCCGTGGCGCCCAACGCCCACCGGGCTGACACCTGATTCCAGGCGGCCGCCGAAGCAAAGGCGGTTGTCAGTGCCCCGGCGACAAGGACGCTCCAGCCCGCGGACCGCGAGAGGAAGGCAAGCATCACCGCCCCCGCCCGACAAGGGCTCAGCGAAGCAGGAACTCCATCACCATCTTCACCAGCCCCTGGCCGTTGTTGATCGCCATCGTGATCCCGATGGTGGCAACCGACACCATGCTGATGAGCTTGATGAGAATGTTGAGCGAGGGACCTGACGTGTCCTTGAACGGGTCGCCGACCGTGTCGCCGATGACCGTCGCGCCGTGGCGCGGGTTCTTCGAGTCTTCCTTGCGCGCCACCTTGTTGCCGTTCGCGTCCACGTAGTCACCCGCGGCGTTCTTCAGGTACTTGCCGCCGAGTTCGCCCGACTCGATCCACTTCTTGGCGTTGTCCCAGCTGCCGCCCGCGTTCGCCATGAAGATCGCGACCGCGAAGCCGGTGCCGAGGCCGCCGGCCAGCATGCCAATCACGCCGCCGACGCCGAACACGATGCCTACGATGACCGGTACGATGACGGCCATCATCGAGGGGACGACCATCTTCTTGAGGGCGCCGTCGGTCGAGATGTCCACGCAGCGCGCGTAGTCCGGCGTCGCCGTGCCTTCCATGATGCCTGGGATTTCGCGGAACTGGCGCCGCACTTCCTCGACCATGACCAGCGCCGCGCGGCCCACCGCCGTCATCGTCATCGCCGCGAACACGAAGACGAGCAGGGCGCCGATGAAGATGCCCGAGATGACCATCGGGTCGGTCAACGAGATGCTCTGGAAGAACACCACATCCGACTGCGCGCCTTTCGCAAGCGTCGCAAACGTCGCGATGAGCGCGAGGGCCGTCAGGGCCGCCGAACCAATCGCGAAGCCCTTGCCGATGGCCGCCGTGGTGTTGCCCAGCGAGTCGAGGGCGTCGGTGCGCACACGGACGTCATCACCCAGGTGGCTCATCTCGGCGTTGCCGCCGGCGTTGTCGGCGATGGGGCCGTAGGCGTCAGTCGCGAGTGTCACGCCGAGGGTCGAGAGCATGCCCACGGCCGCAAGCGCGATGCCGTAGAGGCCGAGCGAAGCGTCCGCAAATCCGCCCGCGAAACCGTACGCGAGGGCGGTGGCGACCGCGATGGTCACGATTGGGACCCAGGTGGACATCATGCCGACCGCGATGCCGCTGATGATGACCGTCGCGGCGCCCGTCGCGCTCGACTTGGCCACTTCCTGCGTCGGCGCATAGTCATACGCCGTGTAGTGCTCGGAGCCCTTACCGATGATCAGGCCCGAGAGCAGGCCCACGCAGGTCGCCAGCCACACGCCCCACCAGGTTGCGCCGGGGATCATGTTGTAGACGTCCGCGAAGCAGATGTAGCAGATGACGCCGGCCGCGGCGGCGACGCCGATCGACGCCACATTCACGCCCCGGTGCAGTGCGCCGAGCAGCTCCTTCAGCGTTGCGTTTTCCTGGGTGCGCACAAGCTGGCTGCCCAGAATGGACAGGAAGATGCCGACCGCGGCAATGGCCACCGGCGCAATGATCATCGTCCATGCCGCGTCAGAGTGCTTCAGGCTGATGGCCGCCGCCGCCGCGAGCGCGATGGCCGCGAGAATCGACCCGAGGTAGGACTCGTACAGGTCGGCGCCCATGCCGGCCACGTCGCCGACGTTGTCGCCGACGTTGTCGGCGATCGTCGCAGGGTTGCGCGGGTCGTCTTCGGGAATGCCCGCTTCGACCTTGCCGACCAGGTCCGCGCCGACGTCCGCCGCCTTCGTGTAGATGCCGCCGCCGACACGTGCGAAGAGCGCCACCATCGAGGCGCCCATGCCGAAGCTGACCATGACCTGGCCCACCAGCGCGGGGGAGTCGGGGGTGAGCATCGCGAAGATCGCGAGCCAGATGACGGTGAACAGCAGGCCGATGCCGACGACCGACAGGCCCATGACCGAGCCGGCCTTGAACGCGACCTGCAGGCCGGCGTTGAGGCCGTTCCTCGCGTCGGTGCAGGCCCACGCCGTGCGGCTCGACGCGTGTGTGGCGATATTCATGCCGGCCCAGCCGGTGTAGAAGCTGCCGAGGCCGCCCGTGACGAAGCCGATAAAGATGAAGCCGGCCAGCATCAGGCCGTTCTCGAGCTGCAGGAGCTCATAGTTGGCGCCGAACGCCACCAGCACGCCGACACCGAGCAGCACCGGCACGACCACTTTGAACTGGCGGTTCAGGTAGGCCATCGCACCGGATCGCACATAGCCGGCGATTTCCTGCATCCGGTCGTTGCCGGGCGACGCCTTCATGACATCCGCGCGGTACTTCACGGCCATCAACAGGGCCCCGAGGCCCGCGACCAGTCCGAGCCCCAGCATCTGCCAGAACGTGTCGGTTACCGGCGTGGCGGCCGCCTCGGGGGCCAACTGTGACTCCACGAACGGCTCCTGGGCCCACATCACGCCCGTGCCCGCCAGAATTGCCAGCGCCGCGACCGTCAACACAGTCCTCCAGCGCCCAGTAAACGTTCCTGCCATCTGCTCGCTCCTCTTTGAAACCAAGTTGGCGGCTACAATTGCCGCCATGAAACACGTCGCCCTCATCGCGACCCTGGCGGCTGGCCTCACGATCGGCCTGGCGGCGCAGGGGTATGTGCCATACCGGGTCTTCGATACGGCCGCTGGACAGTTTACCGATTTTGAGGTCATGGCGTCAGATCTGGCCACTGCCGACGTGGTCTTCGTCGGGGAGCAGCACGACGACCCCAATACCCACCGGCTGGAGCGGCTCCTGCTCGAGGCCCTCGCGGCCCGGCGGGGAGGGATGACTCTCTCCCTGGAAATGTTTGAACGGGATGTTCAGGGCAAGTTGGACGAATTTCAGGCCGGCTACCTGTCCGAGCCCGGATTCCTGCGAGTCTCCCGGCCCTGGCCCCGGTACGCCACCGACTACAAGCCGCTGGTGGATTATGCGATCGGGCGGGGATGGCCCGTGCTGGCCGCCAACGTCCCCCGGCCAATCGCCTCCGAAATCTCCAAAGCCGGCGTCGGCGTTCTGGACGCCAAGCCGGACGCCGAACGTGCCTGGTTTGCCGCCGATCGGCAGTGCCCGGTTGGCGAGGACGAGTACTACGTCCGCTTCAAGGCGGCGATGGGATCGCATCCGACGATGGACGCCCTGCAGCGGTTTTACGACGCGCAGTGCGTCAAGGACGAGACGATGGCCGAGTCGATCGCGCGGGCATGGACGACGGCCGCCGCGGCTGACGCGTCAAAGCGCCCGCTTGTGGCCCACTACAACGGCGCGTTTCACAGCGACTTCGGCCTCGGCACCGCCTCACGCACACAGCGTCGCCTGCCGGACGCCAAGGTCGTGGTGATCACGATGATGCCGCTCAAGGACGTCGCCGAACTCAGTGCGGTCAAGCCCGAGGGGGAAGACCTGAAGCGGGCGAGGTATTTGGTCTTTACCACTCGTCAATGAGGCAATGGGGCAATGAGGCAATGAGGCAATGGAATGCCCGCAATGCCTCAATGGTTCAATGCAATTCCTGAAATTCTGAGAATTCCATTGAGTCATTGAGGCATTACGAAAATTCCATTGCCCCATTGCTCCATTGCCCCATTGCCCCATTGCCCCATTGCGTCATTCTTCACCTGCCGAGCCTCTGGGGCAGTTCGGCAATCACATACGTCATCACCGCGATTGCGGCCGCGTTGTCCGACATCTGCTTCGGTGTGATGCGGTCGATGGTGTCGGCCGGCGTGTGATGGATGAGGAAGTAGTCCCCCTTCACCAGATGCGACATCATCGGGATGTTGCCTGCGGTGCCGGCCGGGCCGATGTCGGCGCCGCCACCGGACGCCGCGATGCTGTCGGCCCCCAGTGATTTCAGCAGACTCGCAATCGCCGTCACCTGCGCGCGTGCCGCGTCGGGGCCGGTGAAGCCGAACCCTGCCGGGTCAAACACGCCGCCGTCCGATTCCATCAACAACACGTGGTTCTTGAGTTCGGCCAGGTGCTGATCGCGGTACGCATTGCCGCCGCGCATGCCGTTTTCCTCGTTGGTCCACAACACGACGCGCACCGTGCGCCGCGGCCGGAGGTTGAGCTTCTTCATCAGGCGCAGCGCCTCCCACGTCACAATGCATCCGCCCGCATCGTCACTCGCGCCGCTGCCGACGTCCCAGGAGTCGAAGTGGCAGCCGATGACCACGAGTTCCTGGGGGAATTCGCGGCCGGTCAACTCGCCGATGACGTTGAAGGACTCGGCATCGGCTTCGAAGCGCGCGTCCATCTGCAGGCGCACACGGATGCGCACGCCGCGATTCTGCAGGCGCTGGAAGCGTTCGGCATCCTCGACGGGAATGGCCGCGGCCGGAATCTTCGGCGCGTCCTCTGCGTAGTTGGTGCTGCCGGTGTGCGGCGTGCGCAATCCGATGGGGCCCACCGAGCGGACCAGGACTGCGAGCGCACCATGCCGCGCCGCGCGCGAGGGGCCCGTCGTCCGGTACTGCACCGTCTGCCCGTAGTTCGTATACGGGACGTTGAAGAGGACGATGCGATCCTTGACCTGGGCGGCCTTCGCGTCGAGCTCGTCGAACGACCCGACCACGATGACGTCGGCAATCAGACCGTTCATGCTGGTGCCGACCGAATTGCCGAGGCCGAGCATCGGCAGCGGCTGCGCGATCGGATCGATGAGCGTGAGGCTCTCGCGCCCGCGTACCCACCTGGGCACCATGACGCGTTCCTTGCGGACGTTGTCGAGCCCGTCCTTCTGCATCGTCTCCACGGCCCACTCGATGGCGCGCTCCAACCCCAGCGACCCTGACAATCGGGGCCCGTAGGTGTCGGTCACTTCCGCCAGGCGCTGCCAGGCGAAGTCGGAGGACTGCGACTCGGCGATGAGGCGATCAGCCGCAGGGCGGTACTGCTCAATCCAGGTGGGGGACTGCGCGAAAAGCGAGACGGTGACGAGGAGGGGGACTATTCGCATGTCGAAAACCCTGTCAATGAGGCAATGGGGCAATGGGGCAATGGAATGAGGCAATGAGGCATTTGGGCAATGCAATTCCAGGAATTCCGGGAATTCCATTGCCCCATTGCCCCATTGCCTCATTGCCCCATTCTCACAACGCCACCCTGTGGCGTCCCGAGTGGAGATAGTTCATGGTCTGCACCGTGAGCATGATGGTGAAGTCGACCTTAGTGCGTTCCTCGGGATACATGAGGTGCAGGTCGAGTTCGTCGGCGCGTTTTCTCATGTTCTCGAGCACCTGGTCGATCGTGTACTGGTAGGACCCGGCCCACGCGGCGACCAGCCGCCGCACTTCGCGGCGGATGCGCTGGATGAACCGCGAGGCCTTCAAATTCTGGTGGTAGTCCGGCGCGTTCGAGAAGAGGCGTCGCAGGTCGCGGTCGTAGAAGTCGGGATATTCGAGTCCGTAGTGCTGCCGCTTCTTCTTGTAGTGGCTGCGCAGCGTGGTGCGCAGCGAGGACACGGGCTCCACCTTGCGGCGCGTGGCCACCTTGGGCGTCGCGCCGGCCACCTCGCGCATCAGCGCGTCCATGTATTCAAGCTTCTTGAGCGCCGGCCATTCGACGTAGCGGCCCCGCCAGTCGCTGTCCGGATTCAACCAGACGGCAAAGGTCTCCGCAAAGTCCTCGTCCGGATGACTCTGGGCGTACCAGGAATCGAGGTGCAGCACAAAACTCTTTGAATAGGGCTTGGGGAGGTAGACCTCGGGGTAGGCCTCCGACGGCTTGCCGAACAACTTGATGCGTCGCCGCCGTTTTCGCAGGTCGTAGGCGTTATCGAGCGCATGGCCGGCCTCGTGCCGCAGGATCTTCATGCACCACTCGGGGGTTCCGCCCTCCACCTCAAGCATTTGCGCCTTTTCGAGCCGGGCCAGCCGGGGGTGCGCGAGATAAAACGGGATGGCCACCCCAGGGACGCCGTCCGGACAGAACCACTCGGTGGAGAGCCAGTAGTGCGGATGGAAGCGCAGGCCCCGCGCCGACAATTCATCGTTGAGTTGGGCCAGCCTCGGTTCCAGGGCCGTGCCCGCGATCGTCAGCCCCAGTTCCGAGAACCGCAGGTCGAGCAACTGCTCGTCGGGCAGGTCCGGCCAGTCGGTCCGGACCACGGGGGCCGGGCGGGGCAGGGGCGCCGGGGGGGGATCTGGGGGTGAGGTCACAACAGGGTAAAGGGATCGCTTATCATAGGCGCCGCCAGTTCAAGGTAACAACTCCCCCCGTGTCGGGTGGAGTCGGAGGAGAAAACATATGCAGGCGTTTCGTACGTTTGTGGCCGGTATCGCAATCGCGGGTGTGACCAGTGTGTCAGCATTCGCCCAGGTAGGAGCGACCCCCGCCGGAGTCGCCCCCACACCGTCGTCGGGACCCCAGGCCGGCACGGTACAGCAGCCACCCCCCCCGCCCACACCGCCCACGCCACCGCAGCCCCCGGTGAAGCCGGATGATCCGACGTACAAGGAGACGGTCGTCGTCTCGGCCTCGAAGACCGAAGAGAAGCTGGTGAACGCACCGGCCACGATGACGGTCATCGGTGGGCGCGCCCTTGAAGTGGCGCCCTCGAACAACTACGCGGACCTGCTGCGCACCGTGCCGGGCGTGAACATCACGCAGATCTCGGCGCGTGACATCAACATCACCAGCCGCAGCGCGACCAGCTCCCTGGCGACGTCGCAGCTGGCCGTGCTCGACGGCCGCAGCATCTATCAGGACTTCTTCGGGTTCGTCATGTGGGACTTCATGCCCGCCAATGCGAACGAAATCCGGCAGATTGAAGTCATCCGCGGACCGGCCTCGGCCGTCTGGGGCGCCAACGCCCTCTCCGGCGTGGTGAACATCATCACGAAGACGCCGCGCGAACTTGCGGGCACCAGCTTCACGATGGGTGCCGGCTCGTTCGGGCGTCAGTTCTACGGCAACGGCGTGCGCAACGGGTCGCTCGTCTACGGCAACATCACACACGCCCAGGCCATCAACGACAAATGGGCCTACAAGCTGTCGCTCGGCACCTATCAGTCGGAGCCGTTTGGCCGTCCGTCGGGCGCGATTCCCGGCGGCACGATCGCGTATCCCGCGTTCAAGAACACCGGGACGTCGCAGCCGAAGGTGGACGTCCGGTTTGATTACGACGGCGACGGCGGCCAGCGGTGGTCGTTCTCCGGCGGGTATGCCCAGACCGACGGCATCATGCACAGCGGCATCGGGCCGTTCGACATCAAGGAAGGCACCGAATACATCTACGGCAAGACGAACTACTCGAAGGGGACCTTCCGGGCGCAGGCCTTCGTGAACATGCTCGAAGGCGAGGCCGACAACCTCGTCTCGGTGGACCCCCTCGGCAACCGGGTCGGCCTGCTGTTCGACACCAAGACCTTCGACCTGGAAATGAGCGACACGAAGACGTTCGGCGGCCGGCACGTGCTGACCTACGGCGGCAACCTGCGCTACAACAAGTTCGCGTTGTCGCTGGCGCCGGGGGAAACGTCGCGCACCGAGGGCGGCGTCTACGTGCAGGACGAGATCTTCATGAACGACCACGTGCGCTTCGTCGCCGGCGCCCGTCTCGACAAGTTCTCATCGATTGAGAACCCGGTCTTCTCGCCGCGCGTGGCCCTGCTCCTCAAACCCAACGCCGACCAGACATTCCGGGTCTCGTTCAACCGCGCGTTCCGCGCGCCGTCGATGATCAACAACCACCTCGCCGTCACCGTGTCGAACGTGTTGCCGCTCGGGGCCGTCAACCCGGCGTTTGGCTCCGCGATTTACCGCGTGCCGACGATGGTGGCGGGCAATCCGGACCTGACCGAGGAACGGATGGACGCGTTCGAGATCAGCTATACGGGCACGTTCAACGATCGGCTGACACTGTCGGCGGCGTGGTACTACAACAACTTCACGCAGCAGATCTTCTTCACGCAGAATGCGACTTGGGGGCCGACCGACCCGCCACCCGGGTTCCCGGGACTCGGACCGTTCACCGGTGCGCAGATCTGGGGCGGTGTGTATGCGGCCGGCATCCGCTTCCCGAAGAGCTTCACGTATCTGAACCTCGGCACCGTGAAGAACAAGGGCCTGGAACTCGGCATGGACGCATCGCTGAATGCCACCACGAGCTTCTACGCCAACTACTCGTGGCAGGGCATGCCGGACCCCAACTTCGACATTCGTGAACTGAACCTGCCGCCGACCAACCGCTTCAGCACCGGTCTGAACTACTCCGGCGCGCGGTTCTTCGGCAGCGCGTCGATGAGCTACACCGACGATGCGTTCTGGCAGGACATCCTGGACGCCCGTTACAACGGCCGGACGGACTCCTACCTGACGACCAATGCCAGCCTCGGCGTGAAGTGGGGCGGGGGGCGGTACACGGGGACGGTCAAGGTCGTCAATCTGACCGACAAGCAGTATCAGTCGCACGTCTTCGGCGACGTGATGCGCCGACAGGTCGTCGGTGAACTGAGAGTCAATCTTAAATAGAGCTGCGTTATTGAGGATTGAGGATCGAGGATTGAGGATTGGCAATTGTCCAATTGCCGATTGTGGGATTGATTGAGGGATTGAGGGATTGAGGGATTGAGGGATTGAGGGATTGAGGGATTAGAGTCAATCCCTCAATCCGAAATCCAGCAATTGCCAATCCTCAATCCCAAATCCTCAATCCTCAATAACACGCCGCGCCCAACCGCCCGAGCGCGGTAAGCTTGTCGGGCCGTGTCCGAACCTCCCAAGAAAAAGCAAATCCGCTGGCCCGCCGCCTGGAGTGAAGCCCGGGACCTGATATGGGCCCGCCGCGGCCGCTTGCTGCTGGGCCTCGGGCTCATGCTGATCAGCCGGCTGGCGGGTATGGTTCTGCCGTACCTCTCGAAGTATCTGATCGACGACGTGTTGACGCAGGGCAAGGTGGAGATGCTCCCGACCCTGGCGTGGATCGTGGGCGCCGCGACCGTGGTGCAGGCGATGACGTCGTTTGCCCTGTCGCAGGTGCTGGGCGTCGCCGCGCAATATGCCATCACCGAAATGCGGCGTCGTGTGGAAGAACACGTCATGCGGCTGCCGGTGAGTTACTTCGACAAGAACCAGACAGGGCAGGTGCTGGCGCGCGTGATGAACGACGCGGAAGGGATCCGCAATCTTGTGGGCACGGGACTGGCGCAGTTGACCGGCAGCCTGGTGACCGCCGTGATCGCGCTGGGCTATCTCTTTTATGTGAACTGGTTCCTGACGGCGGTGACGCTGACCGTGCTCGCGCTGTTCGGCGGGGCACTCGGCTATGCGTTCAAGTCCCTGCGCCCGCTGTTCCGGGAGCGCGGCAAGATTTCCGCCGACGTCACGGGCCGGCTCAACGAGGCCCTTGGCGGCATTCGGGTCGTCAAGACCTACACCGCAGAGCGGCGCGAGGACCTGGTGTTCACGCGCGGCGTACACAAGCTGTTCCGCAACGTCTCCAAGTCGATGACCGGCGTGTCCGTGACGACCGCGTTCTCCTCCGTGGTGGTCGGCGCCATCGGGGTCGTGATCATCACCATCGGCGGGAATGCGATCTCGGCCGGCACGATGACGCTCGGCGACCTGATCAGCTACATCTTCTTCACGGGCCTGATGGCGGCGCCGATCGTGTCGATCGCGTCGGTCGGCACACAGATCACGGAGGCGTTTGCCGGTCTCGACCGGATTCGCGAGATTCTCGATACCGCGCGGGAAGATGCGGATGATGCGTCACACAGCGCGGTGGCCGACCTCCGCGGCGACGTGAGGTTTGAGGACGTGTGGTTCGAATACACCGCCGGCACGCCGGTCATCAAGGGCGTGTCGCTCCATGCGCCGGCAGGCAGCACGACGGCACTGGTGGGGTCGTCCGGATCGGGCAAGAGCACGTTGCTGAGTCTGGTGATGGCGTTTAATCATCCGACCCGCGGGCGCGTGCTGGTTGACGGCTGCGACCTCGCCGGGCTGCGGCTGGGCGAGTACCGTCGCCACCTCGGTGTGGTGCTGCAGGACAACTTCCTGTTTGATGGCCCCGTCGGCGCCAACATCGCCTATGGCATCCCTGAGGCCACCGACGACGACATCAAAAAGGCGAGCCAGGTGGCGCACGCAGACGAATTCATCGAGGGCTTTGAGCAGAAGTACCAGACGGTGGTTGGTGAGCGCGGCGTCCGGTTGTCGGGTGGCCAGCGACAGCGTGTCGCGATTGCCCGCGCGATTCTGGCGAATCCGAAGATCCTGTTGCTTGATGAGGCGACGTCCAGTCTCGACAGCGAGAGTGAGGCCCTGATTCAGGACGGCCTCCGGGCCCTGCGCAAGGGGCGGACCACATTCGTGATTGCCCACCGGCTGTCGACCATCCAGTCCGCCGATCAGATTCTGGTGCTGGAGGGCGGCGTGGTCGTCGAACGGGGGACCCACCACGAACTCCTGGATACGGGAGGTCGCTACCGGCAGCTGTACGACAAGCAGTACGGCTTCGAAAAGGACCGGTTCATCAATCCTGGCGAGGATTTCACGCCCGAACCTCCCAAGGCCGCCATCCCGACGCCCCCGCGGTCGCGCGGATTCCGCGCAGAGTAAAATAGACCGTTTTCATATGGCGCAGTTTATCTACACGATGAAGGGGTTGGGCAAGGTTCATCCGCCCGACCAGGT